>CAJDWX010000006.1_pt1 | contig 42935 bp, 33 predicted proteins | sample 7391741 | NCBI WGS metagenome assembly CAJDWX01 (sample SAMEA7055741, study PRJEB34461) | soil metagenome | biome: terrestrial ecosystem; feature: Peninsula; material: soil | place: Antarctica | collected 2016
CCAGGTAACAGTCAACTTACGCGACCAGCCTTCGCTTGATCGCTTTTCTCACTTCACCGGAATTTCGGCGACCCTGTGTGCGGACAGCGCTTTCCTGATGCAGCCAGCCATCAATTCTGAACACGAGGCCGACGACTGGATAGCAGCCATGCGCAGTGCAGGGCGTAAACCTGTTGGCGTCAATCTGAATGCCCATGCCCTGGCACCCGCACTCGCCCAAGTGGGCATGGACGCGCTGATTGCCCACATCGCCAACCAGCTCAAGCAAGCTGGAGAGAAATATGCACTTACTTACATGCTGATACCGCATGATTTCAAAGCGCAATCAGCCGACACCGCAATGTTGCAAGCACTTGAAAAACAATTACATAAAATTGGCTTCAAGCACGTACGCTACACCCCCATTAATCGACCCGATGACATCAAACGAATTGTCGGCCAACTCGACCTCGTCATCACTGGACGCATGCACTTGGCCATCGCATCGCTTGGAGCAGGCACGCCCGTTCTGTCCATTACTTACCAGGATAAATTCGAAGGCTTATATCAACACTTCGGCCTGTCACTAGAACACACCATCACACCCATGCAATGCCTGGGCGATGAGTTCCTGAAGAAGATCAATGACGCATTTGAACAAAGAAACGAAAATCGCGAACGTATACTGGCCAATCTGCCACAGGTAAAGGAGCTTGCCTCCCGAAATCTGATGGTGGCCCGATGTTGACGCCACTCAACCAATCAGAAACGTACCAAAAATGCTTCTACCAGAGCATCGCGCGCGCATTCATAACAGGAAACAACAATGTTGATTCGGAATATCCGCGAAATACATGAAGCCGGCCAATATAAAATACAGGCTGACTTGGAACTTGAAACCAGCAACAGGTGTGAAACCCTCTTTTTCTCGGTCCCTGCCGAGCAGGCAGGGTGGATTCATCCCGAGCCGAATGCCTTCATGGTTGGGGCCGCCGTGGCCGCCATGTGGAATGGTGAGGACCGGATGGAACTTGAAGATGGCGTAGACCCTCAACTCCGTTCGAGACTCATCATGGCGATGCGGTTGCTGTCACATTGGCATAAAAGTCCATTGCGGCCAGTCAAGATCGATGCGCCTGAGGCAAAGCATCCGATGCCCCACACCGCGCAGTCAACCACAGCGCTGTTTATATCAGGGGGCGTAGACTCTTTGGCTGCGCTGTACTGGAATGCCCGCCAATATCAGATAGGCGACCCCCGACGAGTGGGGGTCGCCTTCTTTGTTCACGGTCTGGACGTGGGTGACCCCAACAAACAGGATCAGCCGGGCCTGTGGGAACTTGGTATCCAAACAATTTCTGCCCTGTGTCAAGAGCTAGAGGTAGAGCTCGTCCCCATAAAAGTCAACCTCAGAAATCTGGCCAAGAACTGGCGTTTCTATGCGAAATGGCAGTTTGCCTCCCTGCTTTCGGCCATCGCCCACACAGCAAGCTCACGCATCCACCGGTGCATTATTACCCCGGACCACGCGCTCGAATATATTCAGCCCCCCCATGGCTCGCACCCCTGGCTAAACAGCTATTTTGGCGCAGACTTTCTTGAGATTACGACCGGAGACATGGAACAGTTCAGCCGCCTGGAGAGAGTTCGCATCCTGTCGCAATGGCCTGCGGCGTTGAATTCCATGAGAGTGTGTTGGGACACGGACGCCATCCCAGAAGGCCACTTGAATTGTGGGCGTTGCGCAAAGTGTATTCGAACCATGCTTGAGCTTTTGGTCTGCAACAAGCTCACCCAGTCAACCGCGTTCCCCTTGAACGAAATTACACCGGAAATGATGGATCCAGTCCGTATCAGATCGCACGCTGAAGTGGAATATCCCGTCGAATTGATATCACCGCTTGAAGAAATCGGCCGACAGGATTTGGCGGACATAATCAAGCGGAGACTATGGCTGTTCCATACCGAGCACGCACTCCGGCTCAATTACTTGCGCCCGATAATGAAAAAGATGCTCAGACGGAACTGACTACAATACTTCAACCAAGCAGATTACGTGTCCATCTCTTTCGCGCACATCATCAACCCTTCCATTTGCACCAGGTTACTGAACACAACACCGCACGTCGCATCCCCTATTCAGATTGGAAGCCGCGACCAAACAAGCACAGGCATCTGGGATCGAGGTTGAAATCGATACAGCCTTTCTTCCCGGTGACGGGACTGACATCCAGCCCCCGCTATCGGGTGTGTGGTGCACGGCAAAACCATGGCGTCCAATCTCGTCGCCAGGCTTCATCCAAAAAAGGTGACGAAATATCGTCTGCGGCTGCAGGAATGCTGTCAGACACCACGTGCCATAGCGGGTCAAAATAACCACCAATCTCCACGCCAGGTTCGAGATTGTTGGCCACTTGAACGCTTCGGCCAGACTCGGCATTACGGCGCGAAATTTTGCGTGCGCCTTACAAAAACGTAGGCACCCTGTGGTGGGCTTCGACATAGACTACGGAGCCAATAAGCAGAAGAACCTCCCAGCTTGAATTCGATGCTGTTGATACAGTCGACGCGCTTCCTTACACGCATACGCTAGGGTTCGTGGCAATACAACGCTTGTCTTCAATCTGACTGAGAAGGCTGCCGGGTCTTCAGAACAACCGCTTTCGAGATACCGGATTCCTGTTTCGGGAACTCCCCGTTGCGCCAAAGCCATGGATACTCGCTATACAACGACTCGATGCACTTGCCGTATGCAGTGCGTTTGTTAAACAAACATTCGAGACCCGCGTGGCAAATGTTCCCATTATTTTTGCCTAGCTTCCCTTATTGCTTCCGCCAGCGCTCACATCCGGCGTTGCCCAGGCTGAAACGGCAACAGCAACAGCTCGTCCCATTTCAACCGAGGCTGGCAAGGTGTTCTACCGAGCAAGAAGCTGTACCGGGCTTGTCTCTGGCATGCGATTTGCAATGGTAGAGGCACATTGATTAATCAAAACCTTGGTTCATATTTCTGATCAAGGCATAGAATGCACGCTAGCCGTTAATGGCTATTTGTAATCAGACAAATCGCTGTCCAATCTATATGCCGCCCACACTCAACTTTCGTGCTTCGAGGCTTCCGCCTTCTTACGCGTCCTCAAAAGCCAACGAATTGGGCAATTCTCACCATCGAAATCACGCCGAATGAGTGTCGGGAACAGCATCCGCCACGGAACCAAATGGGTATTCATCGGCAATACCGGCAGCCAGGTTATCAATCTATTACTGGGGCTGATTCTTGCGCGCCTCATGATGCCGTCCGACTTCGGCATGGTCGCGATTGTTTTGATGCTGACCAACCTGGCCGGGTTTGTATCGGGTGGCGGCATGGGGCAGGCGATCGTGCGAGCCAAGGACGCCAGCAAGCGAGATTACGATCTGCTGTTTACGGTCCAGTCACTGACCGGACTGGTAATCGTCGGTTTCTTTTTTGCCATTGCGCCGTGGTTTGGTCGCTGGTATGGGGACCCCGTGTATGCCGACCTGTTGCGCGTGGCATCGCTGTCTTTTCTGATTCGCCCCTATTTCAATGTGCCCAGCAACATGCTGCACAGGGAGATGCGTTACAAGACAAAAACCACGGTTCAGCTCACCAACCTGCTGGTGTACAACAGTATTTCACTGAGTCTGGCGTATCTGGGTTACGGCCCATGGAGTCTGATTCTAGCGGGCATTTTCAGTGCAGTGACAGGTGCAGCGCAATATGCCTGGTACGCGCGCTGGCGACCTGGCCTTTGCTTTGACTTTGCGCGTGGACGCGAGTTGATTCGCTATGGCGTGCTGGCATCTGGCAACAGTTTTATTCGCCACGTACGCAGCCAACTCACAACGTTCATTCTGTCGCGCAGCATGGGGGCAGCAGAGGTGGGCCTGTTCAACAAAGCGGAGAGTCTGGCAGCACGGCCAAGTGACCTGGTTTCCGGCTCGGTGTATGACGTGCTGTTCCGCGCACTGGCCAAGGAACAGGACAATCTGGACACATCCCGCTATCTATTTTTCCGCAGCCTGACGCTGGTAGCCGTGTATGCCCTGCCGCTTTATATCGGTTTTGTATGGCTGGCCGAACCCCTGGTGGTCACACTGTACGGCGCCCGCTGGGTCGAATCAGCAGCACCCCTGGTGATTCTAAGCCTCGCCGCACCGCTGATGATGGTGGAAAAGCTGTCCACCGCCGTACTCGCCGCCCGCGACTGGCAAGGCAAGCAACTTGGCGCCCAGGTTGTCATGATTGTGGTAGCAACCGTGGCCATCCTGATCGCTCTCCCCTACGGCATGACCGGCGTTGCTGCGGGTTCGGTGATCGCACTGCTCTATATGAGCACCCATCTGTTCTGGCTGGCCAAACTGTCGCTCAAGGCCCGCTGGGCTGATCTGGCGCGTGCCTTCATGCCCGCCGCGCTGCTCAACGCGATTCTGGTGGCCGCATTGTGGCTGGCTGATCAGGTTATCCCTGCCCACGTTCAATCGGTAGACGGACTATACGTGTTGATCATGAGCACGGTGGGCGGACTGGTTTATACCGTGAGTTTTCTATATTTACCCATTCCAGCGCTTGCCGCTGAAACTCTACGTTGGAAGACTAAACTCAGACTTGCCAAAGTCGCTCCATGACAGAGCCTTACACCTTTCATGGGCACCGCCTCACCACACCGGACACATTGCCTGGCGATGTTTTGTATTCATCGCGGCTAGTGGTCCCAGGTACCTGCAGTTCAAACTCCACTAGCGAAAATGGTTAAAGTAGACCGATAAATATCAAACACCAGGAGTGCTTATCGTGCTGTTCGAAAACAAAAGATTTCTACGTCAATACACCTACCCCGTTCTCTTCGTTTCGCTGGTTTTCACGTTAGCACTCGTCGCCAAGTCAGTCCTTGACTTTTCTCATTCAGGGCCTCAGATCGCGGCCGAGATCAGCCGCTCCTATCTGGGCTACGCAATTTTTTCCTTGGTGCGACTGGGGCTCTGGTCTTTTGTGATACTCGCCCTCATGGCAGGGGCCGGTATATTCGTGTACCACTGCTTATTGACCCTGTTCGCATGGCGATATCGCTGGATCATCGCTGTATTTTCTGCGGGACTGGCGGTCGGCATCATCACCTTCACACGATTCACCCACTACCTTCTCTATATGCCGGGCGGCATCGTTGCGTCATTCAACTACCGCGTGAGCCGCCTGTACCCATTTTGGGAAAGGCTAACCCCAAGCAATGTGGCGGCTCTGGAATGGTTGGTTGCACTATTGTTTTTGGTACCTGCGCTTCTTGCTATAGCGGTTCTGGCGCGACGCAAAAAATGGCGGCACTCGATTGCTGTCGGTGCAATCGCAGCGCTGTCAGTTCTGTTGATCACATGGGCAGGGTGGAATCCAGAACCCGGTCCGGCAATAGGGTCCACTACTGTGGCGGGGCGACCCAACATCATTATGATTGGCTCAGACACCTTGCGGGCTGACCGGCTCGGCGTAAACGGCTATTCACGGCCGCTTACGCCGAATATTGACGCCCTGGCCCACGAGGGCACGAACTTCACTCAATACATTGTGCCGCTTGGCCGCACCGCGCCCAGCCTTCTCTCTTTGCTCACCGGAACCTGGCCGCATACCCATGGCGCGCGTGATAATTACCTGACGACTAGTGAGCTCAATGCAACGATCCCCAAATTACCGAAGCTTCTTGGCAGCGCTGGTTATTCCACTGCAGTTGTTGGCGATTGGGCGGGGAGTGATCTGGGCAAATTCGACTTGGGTTTTGATCATGTTGATACTTCACCGGACCAGTGGAATCTCAAATATCTGCTGCGACAGGGGCCAAAGGATATTCGGCTTTTTCTATCCTTGTTCACGCATAACCGCTTTGGCAAGACCTTTCTGCCTGAAGTTTATTATCTTGCCGGCATGCCACTCACTGCAGAGGCCGGGCGTGACGCCAGGGAAGTCATCAAGCACTTTTCGACGCTGGGAAAACCGTTTTTTCTGGACGTATTTATAGCGTCCACCCATGGCCCGTTCAGTTCAACCTATCCTTATTACGAGCTGTTTTCCGACCCGGCATATCGGGGGGACTCGTTATTTTCGATGTCGAACACATCTTCGATCGAAGACATACTAAAAGCTCAAGAGGCGGGCAAGCAGCATTTCGATGTTCAACAGATCATCAACCTTTATGACGGCGCCACGAAGAGTTTCGACGACGAGGTGGGCCGGATCGTGGCCTATCTTAAGGAAAGCGGCCTCGACAAAAACACCATCCTTGTCATTTACAGCGACCATGGAGTCGACCTTTTCGAGGGCGAAACCTGGGGGCAAGGCAATATCGTTTCCGATTTTAGCTATCGGGTTCCCCTGGTTGTTTACGATCCCCGGCATGCCGGGGCAGGCAACGTCGACCGCACCGTTCGTTCCGTCGATGTCGCGCCGACCCTGCTTGATCTCGCAGGGTTGCCGACACCTGCATCGATTGAAGGAAAATCCCTTCTCCCGTATATGGAGCACGGGAATTCCGAACCGGACCGTACGGCTTTCGCCGAAACCGGCATCTGGATTGCCAAGGTGCGCGGCCTGCCAGAAGACCGCATTAGCTATCCTTCAATACTGGATTTGCTGGAAATCACGGATAAAAAAGCGGGCACTCTGTCGATCAAGCCCGAATACCTGAAAACGATTGTTCGCGCCAAATCGCGCCTGGCACGGGAAGGGCGCTGGGCACTGGTCTATTTCCCATTGCAGCATGGAATCCAGTACACCTTGTATGACCTGCAGACTGATCTGGCCATGCGCCACGATGTCATCGCGCAGCATCCCGAAATCGCTGAACGTCTGAAAGAGAAATTACAGGTCTGGATGCAAGCGGAACAAAAGTGAGGGCAATACCCCGGGTGTCCTGAAGGCATGGGCAGGCGCTGCTCCACATGACAGGGATCACATTAAACGCAGCATCCCCAGCCTGCTGGCAAGTAATCTTCCCAAGGGATTGATATCGTCATATACGATGACTGCTGGCGCAACGTTGACGTCAAGACGTACGGGATGAACACCGCGAAGCGTAATCCCACCCTGGGACAGCCGGATATGTACAGGCAGATCGTCAAACACTATCCAGAAACACCCTATTACGTGAATGTGGATGATGACGTTGTCTATCCTCGTGACTGAATTACCTTTGTAACGATGTCCTATGGGCAGAAACGGCAATAGGGATTCGTGTCATTACCAATTGTCTGAGCCGGCGGCGTCAATTCCTCGGGTGGCTGCGATTTATCGGGTTGCGGTGCGGGTTCGTCCGGATTGTCTTGCTGTTCTTGCGGCGGCGGAAGGCCGGCTACCGGATCGACAGCCGGCAGCGGCGCAAAGGTTTTTTTTCCCCCAAGGCTTGCATAGCGCCTCAACAAGGATGGCTCGTCTGGCATTTTGGCCAGCCCCTCCTCCAGTGTCGTCAGTGCAAGATTTTTCTTTCCCGCCGCTTTATAGTAATCACTCAGGTAAGCGTAGGCAGGCGAATAGTCCGGTTTCAAGGCGATCGCTTTTTTAAAGTCCGCGACCGCTTCACCGCCACGCCTTAACAAAACAAGTGACTGAGCCCTTTTGACATGCAGTTCAGGTCGCAATGTGGAACCCCGGCTGATCCGCGTCAGCACATAATCAAATTGGCTAATTGATCTCGCCAAACTTGCGTTACGCACGTTTGGGTCGCGGGCACGATATTGGCGGAGGACTTCAAGCAGGCCAAAACAATAATGATGAAGATGCCAGAAATCCCCACCGTATATATCTACGTACGTTTTGGTATGGGCATCATATTTGGTAGGCGCCTGCTTCCGGCCATAGTGCGTGCTGATAATTTGCGTGTCCGGACAATAGGGGGGAAGCAGCCTCAACTCGGCGATAGTCGGGACGCGTGCATCGTTTTCTTTTGCCTGAGCAACCGGTGCAAGAAACTGGCACACAACACATAGGGTGACGGCAAGTAACTGGCGTGCGGTAATAATGCTGGTTGAATACATAGCTCTCTACTTCAATGGATTACACGATCAGCCGGCTTGTCTTGTAAGCAACGGCTGTCCATGAAAAATCCCGGTTTGCCCGCTCGTGGCCAGCCTGGCCAAAGCGCTGGGACAGTGTGTCATCGGCCAACAGCTTTCCCAGCGCATCGACTATCTGCGCCACGTCCTCGCCATTTACGCGATAACCCGTAACGCCATCCTCGACTGCAGCCCCGGTGCCGCCAGCATCGCCGGCAATGGATGGTTTGCCGCAAGCGGCCGCTTCGAGAAACACCATGCCAAAGCCTTCCGTATCACCATCGATCTCTCGATTTGGCATGGCAAACAGGTCGCAGGCATTGTACCAAAGAGGCAAATCCTCCGGCGAGACATGACCAAGCAGATGGACGCGATCAACCATCCCAAGTTCCCGTGCCAGGCCAAGCAGATAATCATGGTCTTCGCCTATGCCGATGAGCGCATAGGACACATCCAGCCCTTTTTCGATCAGCCTCGGCAGTGCCTGGATGACACGATCGAAGCCCTTGCGCCGGCTAAGTCGTCCCACTGAAAGGATGAGTTTCTGTCCATCGCGCAGGCCAATGGATTTACGCAGATGATCGGCAGGCAAGTCCGGTTTGAAGCGCTCGATATCCACGCCGGGAGAAATCAGGAAAATACGCGCTGGTGACACGCCCAGCTTCAACAGTTCGTCACGAGTAAAGTCGCTATTGGCGACGACCCGGTCGGCGTGCCTGTAGGCAAAGCACATGGCCTTGAACTTGCCGGCGTCTCGCCAGGTGGTGATTTCCTCACCGTGGGCGTAAATCACAATCGGTTTGCCAGTGAGGCGCGCAATCAGCCAGCCGACGATCCCCTCCGGCAAGACGCGTCCCGCATGCACCGCAGCAATGCGATGTCGAGCGGCCAAACCAAGTCCGGCGAACAGTAATTTAAGATAAATGGCGAGTGATTCTGGTTGCAGCCACCAAAAACGCTTAAATTCGATTCGATGAATGGTGTTGTGGTGAATCGAATCCACCTGACCCGATCCTGGCACCTCCGCAGTAAGGATATGAATTTCCTTGCCGCCAAGCCTTCGATAGACCTCGTCAAACCAGATGGCCGTGCCACCCTTGGTAGGCACAAACAATTCCGTGACGACCAACAATCCAGTTACTTTAGACATGGTTAAAATTTTCCGCGCAGCCAAAAACTAACTCACTTCAAGCTCGCAAATCAACTGAGGAACACTTTTTGCTGCACCCCAGTCTCGAGGTTGTTTAAATTTTTTCAGCGCCCACCGGGAAAACACATTTCGACGAATAATTAAATCAACGTCATCGGGGCAAGACTTCGCCCAGTTCAACACCATTTCTGCAGCCGTTTCAGGCAGTTCAGCAAGCGATGCCTTTTTTATTGCAAAACTGTGCCGAAACGCCCGATTTTCAAGGTCACCTCTACTCTGTAGAAAAACCCGCTTCATGTGCGACTTGATATCCGACAACCGCCACCATCTTTTTGGTTTTGTGTCCCATCCGGAATCGGGGTTGACCTGAATACGTGCCGGGTCCCACTCATTGTTCGCGGGATCCAGGTTGAACTTGAGAGCGGCCCCTAAAATCGAATCGGTTCGGTAAATTCCAAGCGGAAGATGGAAAGACTTCCTTTTTATATTCGCCATGGTTTCTCCGCTTAAACAATACATGTTTCCATGTATTCCACCTTTTTCAAGCATCTGCTTCCGCAACTTGATTGCCGATTTACCCGACCTGGGAATACCTGTTGCACCTAACGCTTCGGGCGCAGACTGCATACCTGCCTCGAGAAAAGACAACGAATCCGGATCAGGACGGACGTAACCATCCAGGAAAAAAACAATTTTCCCTGCCGGCCAAAGCACATGAACATATTGGTTCCAAGCATTCGCCTTGTCACCCAACGCGATATCCCAAACACGGACTACCGAGCCTTTTTTTCCGCCTCTTATCGAATCAATGTGCTCGCAGAAGTTGCGTGCCAAGGACTCATTGCCGTTGATTAAAAGATCGATCAAAGACGGCTTCCGAGTCGCCGCCAAAACAGCCTGAATAGAAACAAGCAACTCTGCCACCGTTTCGCGCGAAGAAAAAACAGCAACTGACCAGGCAAAGTTTCGTTCTGGATAACTAAGATTTTGTGCTTGCATAATTGGGGATTGCTACTTCAGCGGACTGGCTCCAAATTAAACTCTGCAATGTCATTTGCACGACATTGTAGAAAAATAAGCCTTCAGTTCATGATCGCACCGTGTCTCCAGTTTCTTGTACCAGTCATCGTCCGCATACTGCGGCCAACGCATTTCCTGTCTCCCGTGATTCAACTTCGCCAACTGGGCAACATCAACATTGTTTAACCCGATTGCCTGACAAATGTCACCAATCGTATTTTCCAAATCAAGAATCATGTCTTCATAGCAGACGGACTTGTTGCTGTGGGCCTGGCCAAATGAATACGATAGTCGCCAAAGCATATAGTGCAATTCATAAGGATGCCGGCCTTCTGGTTCAAGAAATGGGAACACGTGACGCAAATCGCGCGCCCATTCCAATGTGTAGAACCCATCCCTGCTTTGACTCTGACTGGAATCAATTATGAAATCCCGCTCGATTCCGGCTCCCTTGCCAAGAATTGACATCCATTGCTCTCGGGGGTGGCGGTACAAATGCAGAATATATGCGTCGGGAAAGTGCGCGCGCAGCCAAGGCAAACGGAAATCCACGCGATTGAATTGCATCACGGCCCGACCTTTGGCGCGCGTAATCAACTCGGCAATATAACGTTCCAGCTTTGGATCATGGTGGGACTCATCCATGTAAAGCCGGCGATAAGCCCAGTCTGGATCGAACCACTGCGCCAGGTCTTCCATGCCGTCGTACTCGGCACGGTAGTCCTCCACACCAATATGCGTCTTGTCGAGACGGGCCGTGGTTCGGTCCAATCGAAACCATTCGGCTTCGTTAAGTGGTTCATAGTAACAGGTAACCTCCTGAATACTCTTGAATAATTGCCACAGAAAGGTAGAGCCGGAACGAAACCTGGCCGTGATAAAAACGGGTGGGAGATCGAACCGTGGGGGGGCTTTTTCATTAGAGATCTGGCGATACTGAAGCGGCACGGGCGAAAGCGAAATTTTTGAGACGGAGGGTGAGGCAGACTGCGTAAACAGCTCCTTCCCAACTTGCCACAGCTTTTCTTGTATATAACGCGTAGAAAACAAGTAGTCGGCCAGGTAATAGAATGGCTTCTTAAGCGTTTTCTTTATAGCTGGCATAACATTTTTGTCCTTGAGTTTGTCTTTGTTTGACGGCCAATTTATCAAGAGGCCGCGGATTTATGGAGGCGCTGACTAAGTCGTCACCGAGACGCTCACCAAAATGGTACAAAACCTGGTGCCCAGTTGAATCAAGGGCCTAGCTCTCAGCTTGTACTAGCAAGGGGTAAGCTGTGGTTATAAAACAGCCAAGTAGCAACAACCACGCTCCGCTGGGGTGACGATTTAATCTGCGTATCCTTAGCGGGCTCAACAAACACAATTCGTGCCAAACCGGCAAGCCCGTTAATATTGGCCTCCATTATCCCGCATCACTCTGACACACGACACTATGGATGGAATTTTTGGCTGGCTGGGCGACCACGGCGCGCATCAGGATTTGATCAAACACATGGGACACGCGGCCCATGTGTCGCCGGAAGGCCTGTTGCACGAACACAGCAGTCAGTTGCTTGGCGTGGCTGGATACTCGCGTTTCGGGAAAGCCGAAATTCACGTAGAGAACGGCCTCGCCGTTGCGGTGCATGGACGGCCGCGGTTTCTGGACGACGAGCTTGTCTTCATCGCGCGCGACCAGAATGCCGCTGTTGCCGTGGCGCACGGTTGGTTGCGCCACGGCGAAAAGCTTCCCACGATGATGCACGGCAATTTCGCCTTTGCCGTGCTCGAGCCACTGAAAAAAGAAGCCTTTCTGGCACTCGACCGCGTCGGTGCCGAGCGTCTGTGTTATGCCGAACACGGCGGTCAGTTGGCATTCGGCAGCAGTCTGCAAAGCGTGACGGCTCACCCCGCCATCGGCCGCACTATCGACCCTCAGGCCATTTACGATTACCTCTACTTCCATACCATCCCGGCACCGCGCAGCCTGTATTTGGGTGTGCACAAGCTGCTGCCCGGGCAATATGCCAGATTGAAAAACAGCCAGATCAGCACCGGCTTTTACTGGCAGGCGGACTATGCGCCGACCAATGCCGACTTCGACAGCCAGCGGCGCAATTTTCGCAGCATACTGGATCAGGCTGTGCGCGATGCCGACGGCCCGTCGACCGCTGCGTTTCTGTCTGGTGGCACCGACAGTTCGACCGTCGTGGGCGCCCTCACCGCTGTACGCGGGGCGCCGGTCGATACCTTCTCCATCGGCTTCGATGCCGCTGGTTTCGACGAAATGGAATATGCGCGCTGCGCCGTCGAACGCTATGGCTGCAACAGCCACGAGTACTACCTGAAGCCGGCCGACATCGTGACCGCAATTCCGGTCATCGCGCACGAATACGACGAGCCGTTCGGCAACAATTCGGCGGTGCCGACCTACTTCTGCGCCAGGGCGGCGCATAAGGCGGGTTTCGAGCACATGTTTGCAGGCGATGGCGGCGACGAAATCTTCGGTGGCAACGTGCGCTACGCCAAGCAGGGCCTGTTCGAAGCCTACACCCACCTACCTGCACTACTGCGGCGCGGTGTGATCGAGCCGCTCGCGCATCTACCGGGCCTGTCGGACCGGTTTCCACTCGCCAAGCTGAAAAGCTATATCACCCAGGCCAAGGTCGGCCTGCCGTTGCGGCTGGAAAGCTACAATTTCCTGCATCGCACCCCGCTGGACCAGATTTTTTCCGAGGATTTCATCCATGCTGTCGAGCCTTCGTCAACCAATACTGCGCTGACCGAAGTTTATGAACGCACCAGCTCCGATCATTACATCAACCGTTTGATGCACCTGGACCTGAAGTTCACCCTGGCCGACAACGACCTGCGCAAGGTCGGCACCATGACTGAAGCAGCTGGCATCGAGGTGCGTTATCCGCTACTCGACGACCGGCTGGTGGACTTCGCCAATCACCTGCCTGTCGATTACAAGGTGCGCGGGCAGAAGCTGCGCTGGTTTTTCAAGGAATCACTAACCGATCTGCTACCGGAAAAAATCATCAATAAAAGCAAGCACGGCTTCGGCCTGCCTTTCGGGGTGTGGAGCGTGCAATACGCGCCACTCGGTGATATCGTCGGTGACAGCCTGACCAGCTTGAAACAGCGCGGCTGGATCCGACCGGCCTATCTGGATCACTTACTCATGCTGCAGCGCGGTCCCCATGCCAGTTATTACGGCGTGATGATCTGGGTGATGATGATGCTGGAGCAGTGGCTGCAGGCGAACGAGCATTGATTACTATGCTGCATTTACGGCAGGGTATTTCGGTCGCTCAGTACTGAGTCATCCCTACCGCTCAGACGTTTGACCACTCGCGGATTTTCATCAATAAATCGATGCATTTCATATCGCATTTTATCCAGGTGATTCTGCACGTTGCTCGCGCTAATTTTGACCCCATAGCCGCTTGGCGTGGCGCCTTTCCCACATTGTCGCCCAAGCATGGATGCAAGCATCAAATCGCCCAGCTCATGCCGATAGTGCGCGGGCTCCCAAAACCAACGCAGCTCGGCATCTTTGTCATTGGGCGCAGGCGGGGTTTCTGTTGAATACTGATCAAACGCATTAAAGTCCCATAGCGGGACCGCATATTCCTCGGCGGTAATGGTCAGTTGCCGCTTCCACTCTTCCAGCAAGGGCCACTTCCCGCTCATTTCTATCTGAACCAGGTAGTCGGAATGATAGGGATTGATGAAGAGCACGACATCAATTCCCCGGGACTTTGCCCAGCCCAGAAACCGCCGCAATGCCTCTAGGGGGATGGTTCGTTGACCGCCCACATCGAGCACACCAAGATCTTTTTGTTGCAAACGATTCCTGACCTCCAGATTTTTTTGCCGGAAAAGCACAGCCTGCCCTTCGCTGTGAATAATCGGCCTGTAATCAAAACCCGGATTAAATCCGTCTTCCCGACGCGTTGCGGAATTTTTATCTCGCTGTGATGCAATCGTAGTGATCGAATCGCCCAAAGCGACCAGGGAGAGCAGTCCACTTAAGATGTCATCGGCTTTTTGAACACTCATGCTGGAGCGGAACCTTTTTGAATCCGAACTCAGGCGGCCATCAAAAGACTCCCCAAAACGCTCCCATTCGATTTCACCAGTGGATTTTGATGCGTCGACCAGGAAGTCAAGGAAATCAACTCCAAACAGAATCCGTTTTGCCTTGCCACTTGCCACTGCATGTTGAGCGTAACGTGTTTGCATGAACACACCGGCGCCTGGTATACCGCTATTGAATACGGGCTGATCTGCATCGTTCCAACACGGGCTCTGCGGATTCAGCCCCATCTCAGGCCGTGAATTACCCCCGATGACAACCTTTGGCTTCGCTCTAGACGCCATATAGGGTTTGGTTACACGAACCCTTTCCGAAGCGGTGGGCTTGCGTTCATTAAATCCCGGTATGCGACGGCTGCCGAACAGCCCATATGGGTCGACCAGATAATTGAACCCCGCTCCGAGTATGCAGACGAGCAGAAATACTGCGGCAAGAGCCCGAAGAAAATGCGTGTGAGAGTGTGCACTGGCCATTGCTCAGAACTGGAAATACAGAAATTCGGAAATTCTGCTCATGGCGAATACCGCTAACGCTGCGATTACGCCAATAGCAACAGCCCAGATTACGTTGGGGTTCCAGCTGAGCGCTGACTGGAATCGTTTCATGAGGAGAATCTCATTCTTTTCGTCAGCACGGTGAAGGTGAAGTGCAGGCTCGAATCTGTTCATGATCTGTTGCGTATTCGGCATTGCCACCACAATTGCTAGCAGAATGACAATCCATAACCATGTGTAAATGAACTGGTTACCACCACCCAGGTAACTCGTAAAACCCAGTTCAGTCAGCATCTGCCACAAACCACCCAACCTGACAGCAATCGCATTGGGGACGGCAATTCCGTTCAACCCTGCCATTCCATGCAGCATTCCCAGCGCAGCATTGAAGCTGGTGGCGCGGAAGAAAACCCAACCAATTACGACGGCCAAGAATGTCGTCATCCACGCGAGAAACTTTCCAACCCTTTTGGGTAGCAGTTGGCGAGGGAAGAGCCGTTTCACAACATGACTCCAAGCGTGGTTCACACTTAAATAAAGACCATGCAACCCCCCCCATGCCACAAAAGTCCAACCCGCACCGTGCCACAGACCGCCCAACAGCATGGTCAGCATGAGATTGCGGTAGCGCAGAAGTCCTCCATTTCGGTTGCCGCCTAACGGGATATAAAGATAATCGCGCAGAAAATGCGAAAGCGTTATGTGCCAACGACGCCAGAATTCAACAATGTTGACTGCCTTGTAGGGCGAATGGAAGTTGATCGGCAATTTTATGCCGAACATCCGGGCTGCTCCGATCGCCATATCGGAATAGCCGGAAAAGTCGAAATAGAGCTGAAATGTATACGCAAGCGCCCCACCCCAAGCCGAGAAAAAAGTCAGGGCCTGTCCAGTTGCGGCAACGTCAAATATCGGTGTTGAGTATTGGGCGACCCCGTCTGCAAGTACTGTTTTTTTGAAAAGGCCAAGCATGAATATGCTTAAGCCAATGCTGATGTTCTGGATTCTCGGCTGCAGCGCGTCAGGCCGCATGAATTGCGGCAACATGTCCCGATGATGGACGATTGGCCCTGCAATCAGTTGGGGGAAAAAGGTTACAAAGAGTGTGTAATGTGCGAATTTGTACTCTTTCGCAACGCCTTTGTAGGCATCCACGAGATAGGCAATCTGCTGAAACGTGAAAAAAGAGATCGCAAGTGGCAGAACGATGGTTTCAATATATAAGCTTGATCCAGTCAGCACATTGATACTTGTCAACACGAAGCTGGCGTATTTGAAATAGCCAAGAAGCCCCAGGTTGAGGATCACGCCCATCGTAAGCCATAAATTACTCAAACTTGGCTGTTTGGCTAGGTAAGCGCGACTGAGTAGCTCGCCAAAAACAAAATTCACAGCCATCGACGCCACAAGGAGCAGTAGATAGACCGGGTTCCACCAGCCGTAGAAAAAGAGAGATGCCAGCACAAGCCAGCCGATTGCCACCTCGTGACTGCGTTTTCCAATAAGAAAATAGATGACGAGTGTGGCTGGCAGAAACAGAAACAGAAACTCGTATGAGTTGAACAGCATGACTTTGGCGTTATTTACCGAGCGAGAGTCTCAAGCGCGCGAACGACGGCAGGCAAGACATGTAAGGCATAGTTTGCACGGCTTCGTGCGCTCATTCCAGCCACTGACATGATGGCCTCAATGTTATTTGATCTGATTCGCAGGACTTTTATCCCATCGAGCCGACGGATGTATGAACAGCGCATCGGCTCTGTTTGCAACACTCGAGGGCACCTTACCCAGCACGCCTGAAAACTTGGCGGCCAGCAACAGAATGATCAACAAGTGGTACGGCAAGTCCCAGTAGCTCATTCCCAGAAACGCCCCCCCTACAGCGTAGCCAACCAGACTCACCTGAACCATGGCAGCCAGGTCGGATGCCCATTTTTTTTCTGGGTCGTTCTTGCATCGCTTGATGATCTGCTGCGCTCGAATCCACGCCATCAGCCCCAGCAGCATGAACAAACTGAGCCCGATAAATCCCTGCTCGCCCATTTGCTCAAAATATATACTGTGGACATCATGCACATCCCAGGGATTGGGGGCATATTGACGAAACGTAGAGGGCCGGAACGTTTCAAATCCCCCGCCGGTGATGCGAGCTTTTGCCACGTTGAATGCGGTGTGCCAGGCATTGATTCGCCCTTGCGCCGACGGGTCCTCCTGATAGGTTTTGATCGTATTCATACGGTCATACCAGGTCTGGGGCATCACCGACGCCATAATCGCTACAGCTATCACCATGTATATGCCGGTAACGACTTTGTTGCGACTTTTCAGCCACAGGAACAACCCCATCACCGCCATCGCCAGCAGTGCGCCGCGCGATTGGCTGCCGATAGCCGCAACGCCCGTCAGCACCATGGCCCCGGCTAGCCCCATCTTGATCCCCTTTCGGGTTTCCTGAAGGTGCAGATAACGGATGAGTGGAATCGTCATCACCAACGCTAACGCCATCTCGTTATTACCACCAATAAAGCTTCCCGAAGGACCCTCCACTCGGAACGCACCGCCGGTGAGGATAGTAAAAATGCCGCCCTTGACCCCGTAATAGCCAAGCGACAGGGCAATAACCCAGATCATCCAATGCAGCTGCTGGCGTTCCTTGATGATCATGGCCGTGAGAAATACCATGAGCTGGATCTTCCAGACCTTGTCCCACTGCGCCCATGCGTAATCAGGATAAAACGCGAAAAAGGTGGTGGCGAACATCCAGCCGACGAATATCAGCAGCAGAACGGTCTCACGCGTCCAGATCATTCCTTTTTTCTCTTTAGAGAACAGGAAGGCTGTGATGGTGACGATGGCGACAATAAAAGCGAAGGGGAAATTGTAGGCAAATCCCCAAGCCTGCCGATGCGGGCTCATGTACGCCAGCCACGACCACAGCAAGACACCGATCCAGGGCCGCCTGAATACAAATGGCAGCAGGCCGAAAATAATGCCTGTGATTAATAAGTCTCTCATGCAGTTTTAACTTTCTGCGCCACAGGCGGTATTTTATTAATGCTTAACATATCCATCATCAGGGTATCGGCAACGTGTTTGGCGCTCATGGCAACAAAACAGAACGCTGCGAGGCCAGTCCAAATCCGCACCGCGAAGATAATCGGCGGCGAGAAGAGGCCCTTGATCAGCCGCCCCGTAGTGTCGCTGCTCGTGGGTAGCCAGCCTGAGCCTTCTGAGCCGGATCTCCCCGCTCAGAAGGCATAGGTGCCAGGGCTGGTGACGCATCCGTAAGTCGAACAGACAAGACAATTTCCTGACAGCAATATTCATACAACGGCCTGCGCGAGCATCCCATGCAGTGGGACGTAACTAACGACATAACGGTGTTTACCCGAAGCTTCGGGTGCGATCACATCCAGCAGTTTCAGATCGACGACAAGTTCTGAACCCAGCCGCGCGCGCAAGCCGACCAGGACGGCCGTACGCGCGGAATCGTTCCAGCGAGCATCCGGCACCACCTGTACTTCAATCTGGTCGACCGTATGTTGAATCAGTTTGAACTGGCCCACGCCTGGTATCGCGCGCAGCACGTAAATTACTGCCAGCGCATGCATAATGCGACCATCGGCGGCGACGATAAAATCGGTTTGTCGGCCGACTACCGCATCCAGCACCGTGAGTCCGCGGCCGTCAGGATCGGCACACCCGGAACGCTTGACCACATCGCCGGTGCGATAGCGAATGAAGGGCTGCGCGTCGGACACCAACGAGGTAATCACCGCTTCGCCCTCTTCCACCGCATTGCCGGCTTCATCCAACACTTCAATGATATGCGTTTCGCTCATTTGCAGCAGCGTGCCATCCGGCGATTGCAGCGCCAGCAGTCCAGCATCACGGGCGCCGTATTCAACCGAAACCGGTACGCCGAATACCCGTTCGATTAGCTCACGCTGGTGTGGAAACAGCGGCTCACCGGTGCTGCTGACCACACGCAGCGCAGGCGCGCGAAGCTTTATTCCTTTTGATTCGGCGTGTGCCGCCAGCAGCGCCAAGCTACTCGCATAGCCATAGATCGCCTTCGGATTCCAGCTTCGGATTGCCTGTAGATAATCGTCCATGCTGGCGGGCGACATCTCGAAGGCATTCAGCAACAGCTGATTGACCAGTCGATCGCGCAGGGTCTTGATGCGATCGGTTTTGTTCAGTTCCACCGGCGCGCCCCACAGATAGACCTCGCGGTCGCCCGGCTGCACGCCCCACCAGCGGCGCGCACGCAGACGCCCCGCCGCATCGGCCGCCTGCCTTGTGCGGCCGAAATAGAAAATCAAGGGTTCGCCGCTGGATCCACCAGTGGTGTATTTGAATATCCCGCCTGGCGCCTCTCGCCATACCAGATGTTCGACGTTGTCTCGCGCGTCGCGCTTGTCCATCGTTGGTAAACGGGCGAGGTCAGCCAGTTTCACGCCATCCGCTCGTACTGCATCATCCAGCGACGCCGCACGCAGACGATCGGCATGCCAGGGGCTGTGCACCAGAGCCTTCTGCAGCAGCGCATTGAGGCGACGGGTCTGGTATTCCGCCATCGACTCGGGCGACAGCCATTGCGTGCGTTCGAGTTCTGCCAGCACCGCGAACGTAGGGCGGCGCATCGCCACTTCCTGCGCGCGGAACACGTTGCGGGCGAACCAGGCGGGAAGACTCATTGCCGTCCCTGCTCCAAGGCGACAAAACGCGCCAGCAGTTCGTCGCAAAGCGCGGCCACGGAAGGGGCAATATCTGGCGGGTTGCGATGCTTTACCGAACGCGCATGGATGCGCCCACTAACCCTCAAATTAAAACCCTGCAACCCAAGGAATTCATAGACCGCCGACACTTCGCGCGCGGGGTGTCGCACCATGCTTTCGTAAAACACAAGGCGTACACGCGAATCGATGGCCAACTGCTGTTCAAAAAATAAAACATTGCGATAAAACCACATGATGGCTGCACCCTCCGCCTCGCTGGCTTCCGGACGGTACAAGCTAGCGAGCAGTTCACGGGTAGCAGGTGTCATGCCACGTCCGCGCCAGTTAACCGGATCGCCATGCACCAAGCGCTTCCATTGCAGCACAAAATCGCCAAAGGATTTAATAGCCGAGTTGACGCTATCACGCCAGTCGCGCACGACCCAAAGGGTTTTCGCGGGAGCAAACGTGTCCATCAGCAATTTAATGCGGTCCAGTTCACACAGCGCCTTGATCACTAACACGGGAGCGGGGCAGTGCGTTGCCAACTGCGTAATCACGGCCAGATCACGCATTTCATAGCGTTCAAACGCACGCGGATCGGTCTCATGAAACACCTGAGTGGCCATGCTGGCGTCCAGCACATCCATCAGGAGGTTGGTTCCTGAACGCTGCATCCCCGCAACGAACACGTATTGCGAGACGGCATGCGGCAATACGCGCTGTCGCAATGCCTTGGCGTGCCGCCATAGCGCATGCTGAATACGCGTCGGCAAGCTGCGCGCATCGTGGCCGGCGGAAGGCTTGTTTGCATTCATGGTTCGGCTGCTGCCGGATCAGATTTGTTGGTATCCGGTATGTGAGAAAGCACGCCTTCAAATGCGTGCAGCAATTGCGCCACGCGCTTGTCCCACTGGTTGGCATGTGCATAGCCGAGGATTGCCGAGCGGTCCCAATCCCTGTCGAGTGCGGCATCCAGCGCCTGCTGCAGGGCAAGCGCATCGCCAAACGGCACGATGGTGCCGAGCTCGGCACGGCACACGACTTCGGCATTGCCACCGACGTCGGTAGAAATGACCGGAAGGCCGCAGGCCATGGCTTCGAGAAATACGTTGGCCCAGCCTTCGTTGCTTGTTGCGAGCACGAACACATCGGATGCCGACAGCGGCCATTTGAGTTCGTCCGGCGGCAACGCACCGAGAAAATGCACGCGCCCGGCCAGCCCAAGTCGCGTCACCTGAGCGATGAGTTCAGTGCGATTGTCGCCTTCTGGACTGCCGCCACCCGCTATGAGGTAATGCAGATCCGCGTGACGTTTGATCAAGGCCGGCAAACAGTCGATGACACGATGCATCCCCTTGCGCTCGACCAGACCGCCGACCGAGATCAACACACAGGCACCGACCGGCAGACCAAATTTCTGGCGCGCAGCCGCGCGCTCGACCGGGTGGAAGCGTGCGATATCAACGCCGTTACCAACGACCTCTGTTTTGTCGGCCGCCACACCCAGTTCCAGGGCCAGCCGGCGAAGCGAATCGGAGACCGAGAACACCCGGGCCGCCTGTTTCAGCACACGCGTCAGCCGCGGGCGAAGCGCGGGATTTTTGCTTTGTGGCACTTCGGTGCCGCGCAAGGTGATGGTGACGGGCAGTTCCAGCCAGCGGCCTATCCTGACGGCGGCTTCGCCGTCAGGATAGGCAAAGTGGGCGTCGACCAACTGCGCGCCCTGCCGTTTCAGTCGACGCATCAAGCCGTAGCTTGCCAGCGCCATCGACCAGCCGTCGAAATGGCGCAACAGTCCGGGGATTGATAGGAAACGGGGATGATAGACGCGGATGCCCTGCTGGATTTCCAGCGCAGGTGCCTGCGGGCGATAGCCGGGACGCAGCCGGCGGATCAGCGACTGACCGGGAAACCAGGGCTGCGGCGAGACGACGACGAGCGGCCGATGCTGCCCGACGCGGAACATGCGCTCGCGGATGAACAGGCCGGCGCCGGGACGCGCCGCGCTGGGGAAGAGCGAACTGAACACGACCAGATCGATATGGCTCGCGTCAGCAGTGACGACGTCAGCCAAGCGCCGCCTCCATCCCCGGTTTGACAAGATTGCCATATACGCTGCGATAGCGCGCCACGCTGGCGGGCCAGTTGCGTTCGGATTCCACGAACTGGCGGCCGTTTCGCTTCATGCTGTCCCAGCCCTGTTCGTATTTCAGCAGCCCCACCACCTTGCTGGCGAGATCACCCGCATTGCCGGCCCGGAACAGTACGCCGGTCTTGCCATCCTGAATCAGCTCCTTGTGACCGCCGACGTCGGAGGCCACCATCAGTCGTCCCTGAGCCATCGCTTCCAACGGTTTCAGCGGCGTGACCAGTTCGGTCAGGCGCATCGGGTGGCGCGCATATACCAGCACGTCGATCAGGTCGTAATAACGGTTCACTTCGCCGTGCGGTACGCGGCCGGTGAAAATCACGCGGTCTTTCAGATCGAGTGCCATCACTTGCTGTTTCAATGCCGCATCCTGCGGCCCGCCGCCGACCAGCAGCACTTTCACGTCGGGTATATGCTTGAGTATCGTCGGCAATGCCACGATCAGCAGGTCCAGGCCCTCGTAGGCATAGAACGAGCCGATGAAGCCCAGTACATGACTGTTGCCGAGCCCCAGTTTCATTTTCAGTTCGACATCCGGCTTGCCGCCAACGGCAAACTTGTCGATGTCGACCGCATTGGGAATGATCGTGATCTTCCCAGGTGGTATGCCGCGCGCTACCAGATCGTTGCGCAGGCCTTCGCAGATAACCGTCACCGCATCGGCATGTTTGACGGCCCAGGTTTCCAGCGCGCGGGTGAGCCGGTAGCGCAGACTACCCTCTTTTGTGCTGCCGTGATCGACCGCGGCGTCTTCCCAGAAGGCACGGATTTCATAGACCACTGGAATGCCTAGCTTGCGGCCGACGCGAATCGCCGGCACCGCATCCAGCACGGGCGAATGCGCGTGGATCACGTCGGGCTGCAACTCTCTGGCCAGCGCCAGCAGGCGCTTTTCGATGGCGCCCATCACAGCGAATGGATCGCCGCCCGGCAAGTTTGCCAGCAGCCCGGTCGGCTTCGGTGTTCGATAAAAATGCAGGCCGTCGGCCTCCTCTTCCATCACTGTGCAATCGATCTGCTTGGGGCCGGACAGGTGGTAGGTGTCCCAGCCCATTTTCCGCTGGTTGCGCAGAATCGCCGCGCTGCGAAAGGTGTAGCCGGAATGCAGCGGCAGGGTATGGTCGAAAACATGGAGGATCTTCATGCCGCTTGCCGCTCACCCTCGACTACGCCCTGACCATTCAGGCCCAGCACCTGCCCCAGAAAAGCGTCAAACATCAGAACCGTCCACAGGATCACCGAATAGTCGCGGCGGCCCGACTGGTGTGCCTCGACCACGACGCGCAGATAATCCTGGTTGAAAAGTCCCGTGGACGCCAGTCGTTCGCCAAGCACCACACTGCGGATGGTGGCTGCCAGCGGGCCGCGGAACCAGGCGGACAGCGGCACCGAGAATCCCATCTTCTTGCGGTACAGCACGTCGTGTGGCAGATAGGGCTCCATCGATTTCTTCAGCAGATATTTGCCTTCGGTGCCGCGCAGTTTCAGGTCGACCGGCAAGCCCGACACCCAGCCCATCAGTTCGTGGTCGAGCAGCGGTTCGCGCACTACCAGCGACAATGGGTCGTCGGTCGGCGCGACCGCGGCATGGCGGCGCAGCACTTCCACCGCCTGATAGCCCTGCAGTTCGCGTCTGAATGATGGCGAGAACAGCTGCTTTCTTTGTGCATCCGACAGTAATGAGACGCCATGAAAATAGCCTTCGACGGTATCGCGCGCGAGTGCCTCGAAAGTGGTCTTGGCGCGAAACACCTTCGGTGCCCAGTCGGCCTTCGGATACAGTCGGCCCAGCACACCGAACAACGGGCGACGCAGCATCAGCGGCATTGCCGCGCGCATGCGCTCCTCGTAGCGGAACCAGCGATAGCGCCGGTAGCCGGCGAAATGCTCATCGCCCCCGTCGCCCGACAGCGCGACTTTCACGTGCTTGCGCGCGAGCTCGCAGACCCGGTAAGTCGGCAGCGCAGACGAGTCGGCATACGGTTCGTCATATACCCGGGCGAGCTTGTCGACCAGGCCGAAATCGTTGGAGGCCACCGTTTCGACGTGATGGTCCGTGCGATAGCGATCGGCAATCTGCTGCGCGAATTCGATCTCGTTGAACGCCGGATCGTCGAAGCCAATCGAGCAGGTGATTACCGGCGTGGTGGACTGGGTCGCCATCATGGCCACCACCGCGCTGGAATCGACCCCGCCCGACAGGAAGGCACCCAGTGGCACGTCGGCAATCATGCGCAGGCGGACCGACTCCTTCATGCGTGCCACCAGCTCGTCCATCGCCTCCGCTTCATCCTTCACCGCCACCGGCGTGAACGGCATGTCCCAGTATTGCTTGGGCAGTGCGCGCGCCTGGCCACGCTTGAGCGTGAGCGTGAAACCGGGCGGCAGTTTCTGCACCCGCTTGAAAATGGTGCGTGGCTCGGGCACGTAGCCATAGGAAAAATATTCCTCGACCGCCAGCGGATCAATATCCCGTGACAGGCTGGGATGCACCATCAGCGACTTCAGTTCGGAACCAAAAATGAATTCGCCGGTTTCGAGGAAGGCGTAATACAGCGGCTTGACGCCGAAACGGTCGCGCACGACGAACAGCGTTTCCTGGTTGCGGTCCCACAGCGCGAACGCAAACATGCCACGGAAGCGCACGACACAGGCTTCGCCCCAGGCCTCCCAGGCGTGGACGATAACCTCGGTGTCGGAATGAGTGCGGAAGATGTGGCCCAACGCCTCCAGTTCGGGCACCAGTTCCTGGAAATTATAGATTTCGCCATTGAACACGACGACCACCGAGCCATCCTCGTTGAACAGCGGCTGTTGTCCGCTGGACAGGTCGATGATGGACAGGCGCCGGTGTCCCAGTCCCACGCCGGGCTCCAGATGTAGGCCGCCTTCGTCGGGCCCGCGGTGGAAATGGGTTTCGTTCATGCGATGTAGCAGCTCGCGTGAAATCTCATTCACGTCACTGGTATCGAAAATTCCGGTAATGCCGCACATGCTTGTTATTTGTCCCTGTCGATTTATCGGGTTGTTTGACGGCCGCTCAGCGCCGGGTTCCCAGGGTCCGATCGTATACCGCGGTATACGCCTCGGCCATCGCTGGGATGCTGTAACGCTTCTCGGCCTGCAGCCGCGCGTTTTTACCTTGCTCGGCAATGCGTGCCGGTGCATCCAGATAAGAAAGCAAGGCTTGTACCATCCCATCCACATCACCCGGCTGCACCAGCTTGCCGTTGACACCCTCCTCCACCAGTTCGACATTGCCGCCCACGGCAGTGGCAATCACCGGCAGCCCGCTCGCCAATGCTTCCAGAATCGTATTGGAAATACCCTCGTTTTTGGAAGGCAGAACGAACACATCGAGCCCCTGCATGATTCCCGCAATGTCGTCGCGCGTACCTGGCAACCAGGCCAGATGGGCCAGGCCGGCGCCCTGCAGCAATTCAAGACAGGCCGCACGCGCAGGCCCTTCGCCGACGATGACCAACCGCGCTCGCTCAGCCCGTTCGGGTTGCTGGCGCATCAACTGGATAAAAGCACGCGTGAGCAGGGGGTAATCCTTGACCGCAACCATGCGCCCGACCGAGCCAAACACGATGCTGTCGGGGTGGGCGAACTCCGGCCGTGCGCCTGCGCGCGGATGGAATTTCCCGCTGTCGACGCCATTGTAGATCTGGTGAAGCTTGTGCGGCGCAACATGAATGACCTGACGCAGCCAGGTTTCGAGGTCACGACTCACGGCGATGTAGTTCGACACCAGAGGGCGGGCAGCGCGACGCAGTAAGTTGTATTTCCAGTTCCGACCATAGAGATCGAACACGTCGCGCCCATGCTCGCCATGCACGGTGGCGCGAATACCGGCGGCGGCGGTCACGAACTGCGCTTCAAGCGCAGCCAGATTGCGAGTGTGCACCAGATCAGGCTTGAGCTGGCGCAGCAGTTTCCAGAGCCGTGCCGCCCAGCCAAGACCATGCCCCGGCGCACGGTGCAGCGCATGGAAGTCAACCCGCTGCGCGGTAATCCGAAGACGGAAATCACTGTAATCGGTGAGTGCCACCACGGTATGTCGAAAGCGTTGCGGCGACAGCGTGTTAAACAGGTTGACCATGCCGTTTTCCATGCCGCCGGTATCAAAACGATGGACGATATGCACGATATGCGCGGTCACTGCCCATCGACCTGGTCGAGCCCACGGGCGATTTCGGGCTCCATATCCGCTGCAAAACGCGCCAGGGTGGTGGCCGCCGTCTTGAGGTCAACATCCTGATACGGCGTGGCGATCAGTACGGACAGGCCGTCGTCGCGTGTCAGCCTCACCCGGTCAAACGCAAGGAACAGCTTGGCAAGATAGTCGTTGACGACGGAACGCTGGTCGATCAGGTTCCATTGCCACACCAGCAGGCGTTGGCCATTGCCCCCGCGCATCTGGGCCTGCCGCACCTGTCTCGCGACGCCGCCAATCTCTACGGTAACAACCGCTTCGCCGATGTTCGACCAGGCCGGATCCTTCTGCTTGATCATGTAATTCTGCGAATTGATAAGTTCGGCGCCCTGGCGCTGGGTCGCGTAGTAATTCAGTTCCAGCAATACCGGATGCCCTGCCTGCGCATAGGACCGACGCAACTGGCGGTCGGCGCCGATCCAGTGCGGCACCCAGGTCGTGAAGGCCTCGCCGGGCTGCCAGCCGCCGGCCGCCTCGACCTGCAATGCCGGCATGTCGGGTAGCGGTCGGGATTCCAGCCAGTACGCATACACCGGCCACAAGCCCGCCACGCCCAGCGCCAGAATCGCTATTGGCAGGATCGGCCGCGACGACCTGTTCGCCCCTGCCACGGTCGCCGCCGGCATGGCGGGCTGCGGCGAAACAGGCTCGGGCTGGTCGTCCTCGCGCCAGAAATTGCCAATCCAGAACAACAGCAGCATGACGATACCGAAGAACACCCAGCCATAGATGTAATGGTCAACGCCGAGTGCCAGCTTCATGTCGGACAGGTGGGCGATCATCACGATCATGTAGGCGCGCCCGCTGTTGGCGAAGATTGGAACGATCATCGCGGCAATGGAAAACAGGACGCGCCGCTTCCACGAGCGGTAAGAAAGATAGGCGTAAAGCACACCGAGCGTCACGGAGGCGATCAGGTAACGCAGGCCGGAGCAGCCTTCCACCACCGACCAGTCACCGCTGGGGATGCTGAAGAACGTGCCTTCGCGGTACACCGGGATGTTGGTGGCCTGCAGCATCGAGACAGTGAAGTCGGCGGTCACGTTCATCAACGGCTGGATCAGGAACTCGCCCATCGGTACCGCGAAGAAGAGGAACATCAACGGGAAAAATGCTCCCCATACAAACCGCCAGCCGAGCAACGTCCACACGGTCGTAATCAGCATGAAGATGAACGCGTATTGCGCGACCACATTGGCGCTACCGGCATCGGCCAGCAACCAGACGGCTCCGGCAGCCGCCAGCAGGAGTAGCCCGCGCAAATCGGCACGCGGCTGGATCCGTGCCAGTTCGTCGCGCTTGCGCCAGATGAGCCAGATGCTGATTGGGACAATCAGGTAGCCATGAGCAAACGTTTCCGAACGCGCCCAGACTTCTTCCATCGAGAGAACGGTCGGCCAGAAGATGCCTGTCAGGATCAAGAGGGTGCCTATCGTCACGACAGCGGGCAGCCACCAGCCGGTGCGCGGCGGGGTCACGGGAAGGGGGTCAGGCAGCGCGTTCATGCGGGGCATGTCTCCAGGGCAGACGATGCGACAGACGGCGCATCGAACAAGGCATCGACCTTCGACAGATTGCGCGCCCAGTCGTAGTGGGCCAGGATGCAGGCACGCGCTGGCGCGCAGGCGGCGCGTGCCTGCAATTGTGCGATGACGGCACTCGCCAGCCCGGCTTCATCGCGCGCCAGCAGGAAATCGCGCCCGACCTCGGCGCGGATGCCTTCCGCCGCCTGTTCCGTGACCACGACAGGGCGCGCCATCGCCATCGCCTCCAGCACCTTGTTCTGGATGCCGCGTGCGATCCGCAAGGGCGCTACGGCACACGCAGCGTGCGCCAGGTAGGGGCGCACGTCGGGCACGCTGCCGGTGACGACGACACCGGGCTGGCGCGCCAACGCCAGGACGGCGTCGGTCGGCCGGCTGCCGACGATGGTGAACTGCGCGGCCGGGACAGCCTCGCGGATGGCGGGGAACACCCGCTCGGCAAACCAGCTGACAGCATCGACATTTGGCCAGTAATCCATCGCGCCAGTAAAGGCCACACCCAACACGCCGGAGGGATAAGGATTCGGGTAATCACGCGCCGGCGAGAAATACTCGGCATCGACACCATTCTCGAATGCACCAATTTTGTGGCGCGCCTGCGGAACCCGGCGCTGAAGTAGTGCCGCCTCGTCATCCGACACCAGCAGCGTGGCGTCGAAATCCTGCGCCATCTTTGCCTCCCAGGCCGCCAGTTTGCGGCCTTCGCGCGCATAAAGCCAAGACATGGGCCAGCGCTGCGTCAATGCGTATTGGCTCCACTTGTCGGAATCGACGTCGACCATATCGAGCACTCGTTGGGACAGTTGTGTCGGCATGAATTGCGCCATCGCCGATGAAAACGCCAGACCGCGCGTCACCTGCCCGGAGTTGGCCAGACCGGCTGCCCAGCGCTTGAGTTCGCGGCTGCGATAGTACGGCAGCGTCAGCGCTTCGTCCGTGAACAGCCCGCTCAGACTGAACAACTTGGCGCGGCGAGGGTTCAGCGGCAGCAACTTGATCGATGCACAATAGGGTTTCAATGCGTCGACATATTGCCAGTCGTCGGGGTCGTCGACGAAGGCACCGAGGTGGACAGCGTAGCGCGTGCTCAGATGCCGCAATAGATGGAACGAGCGGATCTTGTCGCCCTTGTTGGGCGGGAACGGAATGCGATGCGCAAGAAACAGCAGCCCATCCATACCTCAGCCCAAATTCTTGACGATATGTGGCCCGATGACATTGGCGAGCGCCAGTGGCATTTTTTTCCAGGCCTGGATGAAGAGGCGGTATTTGGGGTTGAGCGGATTGATTTCGGGAACGTCGGTGTCGGTTACCAGGAAGTACTCGTAATACAGCGGCGTCGGCTCGAAGCCCCAGTTTTTCTTGAAGTCGAACGAGCCGGTGCCGCGCTTGCTGCGGCCGAAATCGAACATCTTGAAGCCGCGTTCGCAGGCGCGCCGCATCAATTCCCAATACATGAAGTCGTTGCCAGCCACCGCGCGCGCCGCGTCCGCACCGCCGCCGTAATACGGCAATACCTCGTCACGGAAATAAAATGACATCACGCTGGCGATGACCTGCCCCTCCAGTGTGATGGTGAGCACTTCGCAGTCGTCGCCAAATTCTTCCTTCAACAAACGAAAGAATTTACGCGAAAAAACCGGCGTACCCAGACGATGCACGCTCGCCGAATAGGCCTGAAAGAATCGCGAGGTGTCGAGGTCGATTTCCCCCACCAGACCGGCCTTGATGCCTTTGCGTACCATCGCGCGCTGCTTGCGCGGGATGGCATTCATATTCGCCTCGACGTCTGGCTCGATGGCTTTTCTGAAAGTGACGTACAGATCCTTGGTCGGCCAGTGAGCATGCTGGGCCATCTGGTTGCGGTATTCGAGCGCACCGACTTTGAGTCGCATGGCCAAGGTCTGTGCCGCCTCGTCGAGCGCGCGCCAGGCGGCATCGTGATCGGCCAGGATGCCGCCATAGGTACAGAACGGCAGCGAACCCAGATTGTGGCCAAACAGGCGGCTGCGGATCTCGACCAGTGGCAGCACGCCCACCATCTCACCACCGCGTTCGGCGAGCAGGAAATGCGTGCGATGGCCGAAAGCGGCTTCGATCACGCGTTTCCAGCCGGCGCGATGAAAGAAGGTCGCGTCCGGATGGATATTCACGTAGGCATCCCATTGCGCGAGATCACGCGCCTCGAGCGTGCGCACCGTGACGTCGGCTGCTATTGTTTCTGGCATCAGGAGGGGTTCGGATTGCACGTTCACTGTTCGGGCAGGAACACGCGGTCGACGCGGTCCCATTCAAAATCGTTCAACAACTGACGCAGTCTGTCCGGCATGCGCTGCAGGTTGACGTAATGGCGAAAGCGCGTCTTGGCCGACAGGCCGCTTTGACGCGGCTGCCCGGCGTCGAGTTCCCACGGATGGAAGTAGAACATGCACGGCGCACGATCCTGCACATTGACGCGATTCAGCATCCAGCGCGACATCGAATAGGGCAACAGGCGGAACCAGCCGCCGCCTGCTGCGGGCCAGTTGCGTCCCATCAGCGGCATCGTGGTGGGCGGCAGTTCGAGGATACCGGTCTCGCCGTTGGGCCGATTCGGAAATCGCGGGGCGTCGGGCATGCCGTAATGGTCGTGGCGCACGGGATAGATGCTCGAACTGTATACGTAGCCCGCGTTCTCGAGTTCCTCGACTGCCCACCAGTTCTGCCGGTTGATAGAAAAACTCGGCGCACGATAACCCCGGATGGCGACGCCGCCGAGGTCTTCGAGAAGTTGCTTGGCCCGGGTGATGTCGTCGCGAAACTGTTCGGGCGTAAGATCCGAGGCTCGCTGGTGACCGTAGCCGTGACTGGCGAGTTCGTGGCCGTTGTCGACGATGCGGCGCACCACCTGAGGATAGCGCTCGGCGATCCAGCCAAGCGTGAAGAAGGTCGCCTTGGCGCCCGCCTCGTCGAGCAGGCCGAGAATCACGTCGACATTGCGCTCGACCCGGCATGGCAGCGCGTCCCAGTCTTCGCGTCGGATGTGCGGGGCAAAGGCCGATACCTGGAAATAATCCTCGACATCGATCGACATGGCATTCCGGATGCGTTCGACCATTACGTGAACCTCGTCCCCGGCAGGACATGAATCCCTTTCCGCTCAGGCAGCCAGTCTTTCAGCTTGTACGCAATGCGCATCGCCGCGCGGCCATCCCAGTATTCAGGAATGCGGCCGGCCTTGCCACCGCCTGCCATCACCTCGGCAAATGCGTGGCGGATCGCCTCGGGATGGGGGCCGACCAGCGTGTTGGTGCCTTCGGCGATCGTGATCGGGCGTTCGGTATTCTCGCGCAGCGTGAGACACGGCACACCGAGTGCTGTGGTTTCCTCCTGAATACCACCAGAGTCGGTCAGCACCAGCTTGGCGTCACGCATCAGGCCGAGCATTTCCAGATAGCCCACGGGCGGCAGGATATGCAGGCCGTCGAGTTTGGCAGTCAAACCGAATTTCTCGATGTTGCCGCGCGTGCGCGGATGCAGCGGCATTACCACCGGCAGGGTGCGGTTGATTTCGCCGATCACATCGAGCAGCGCGGTGAGCGTCGGCGCGTCGTCCACATTGGACGGCCGATGCAGTGTCAGCACCGCATACTGCGGCAACGTGGCTCCCAGGGTCCGTGCACTCGGCACGGCGTATTTGAGGTTGCGGTACAGGGTGTCGATCATCACGTTGCCGACAAACTCGACGCGTGTGGCGTCGATTCCCTCGCGCTCCAGGTTGGCCAGCGCACTGCGCTCGGTGGTGAACAGCAGATCGGAAATCTGGTCGGTCAATACGCGGTTGATTTCTTCCGGCATGCTGCGGTCGTAGCTGCGCAGGCCGGCCTCGACATGGATCACGCGCACGCCTCGCTTGGCGGCCACCAGCGCGCAGGCGATGGTGGAATTGACATCGCCCACCACGAGTACGGCCTGCGGCTGCACGCTTTCGAGCACCGGCTCGAAACGCTTCATCACTTCGGCCGTCTGCACTGCATGGCTGCCGGAACCGACTTCCAAATGATGATCGGGGCGCGGGATACCGAGATCGGCGAAGAAACTGTCGCTCATCGCCGCATCGTAGTGTTGGCCGGTATGCAGCAGTTGCGCGGCGATGCCGGTCTCGGCCAAAGCCGCCATGACCGGAGCGATCTTCATGAAATTGGGACGGGCGCCTGCGACGCATAAAACCTGTGTCATGGCCAAGTCCTCAGTGCGCGGTGTCAAGGTTGTCCGACGGCGCGTCATCCTCTGCCGTCGCGGGGCGTTCACTCACCGTGTAGAGAATCTTGCGCACGATGGGCAGGATGCGGTTGACCGATCGTTCCAGCTGGTCGATACGCTGCGTCAGCCGGACACCGTCTTCGCTGTTCAGGATACCGTTGACCGGCGCCGCCGCCGAACAGTTGATGCCCGTTGGGCCATTGTAATCCTGGTGCGCGATTTCGTTCTTCAGATCGGCGATCACCTCGGCCACCTCGGCCTCGCCGAAGTGGTTCTTCTCTTCAAGAAACCCGAACAACAGCAAGCGATCGCAGGTGGTATTGAGGCGTCGCGGAATGCCGCCGGTAAAGCGGTGTAGCTCGGCGAAGGCTTCGTCATCGAATCCCGGCGTACCTTGCCAGCCGACGGTACGCAGGCGATGCTCGATGTAGCCGCGCGTCTCGTCGGCATCGAGCGGCCCCAGGTGATACGAGGCCACGACACGCTGACGTAGCTGCTGCATGTCAGGGCTTTGCAGAATGCCACGAAATTCGGGCTGCCCCAGCAGAAAGGTCTGGATTAGCGAGCGTTCGCTGGTCTGGAAATTGGACAGCATGCGCAGTTCTTCCACGGCGCGCGGCGTCAGGTTCTGTGCCTCGTCCACCACTAGCAGTGCGCGTTTGCCCTGGCGTGCGGCCGCTGCCAGGAAGTCTTCCAGATTTTTCAACAGCGCGGATTTGGTCAGGCCTTCGTGCTCCAGTCCGAATGATGCCGCGACGCTACGCAACGTATCTTCCGCATCCAGCTGGGTCGACACCAGCTGTGCTGCCACCAGGTTGTGGGACTCGAGTTGTCGGAACAAGTTACGCACTAGCGTGGTCTTGCCAGCGCCAACTTCACCGGTGATGACGATGAATCCCTCGCCCAGCGACAGGCCGTAATCCAGATAGGCCATCGCCCGCTTGTGGCCCTTGGAGCCGAAGAAAAATCGCGGATCGGGATTAAGCTGGAACGGTTTGGCGCTAAAGCGGTAATAGTCTTCGTACATGAAGTATCCCTAGATCGGGCGCTGTATGGTTTACCAAGCATAAAGCAATGGTCATACCAACCGCTGGTAGGAATCAGAAACGCATGAAGGCAGAAGCCGTAATGCTATTTTCATCGAAATTGCTGGCAGGATCGTTTGAATCCCGTTGCTGATGTCGAAGCGTCAACGAACCGGATAGTTTGGCATCGAATTGGCGAGTCACGCCGATGCTCGCAGTGTAAAGATCGTCATCCCGGTTAATAGTCGTCCCCGGATCAAGGCCAACGGGAACCAGCGTGTTGGTGTACGCCAGATTAGCGTTCAACGTAATATGAGGTTGGAGACGATAACCGTAAGTCGCAATGAAGCCACCGCGTTCGTCTTCCGGCAATCCTGGAAGTTGCTGATACTGTCGACGCGTATAGAACACGTTAACGCCGAAGCTGGATTTTCCCTTTGACCACGCCCCCCCTGCTCGCAGGGTGTTGCTGACAAAAATCCCGCTCGCGAGACCAACCCCCACACTGCCTGCAGGATACGTCTTGTCCAAAGTACAGTTTGTCCAGTTTGGGGGAGGGGGCGGAAACGCGCCCGATGTCGGTGGTGCTAGACCCTGGTCACAAGCCCAGACAGTATACGGTTGCGTATTTAGCAGAAGTTGCGAAATATCGCTGATGGCATCGTCATAACTGGCTGTCCACACGGAATACTGCGTGCGGTAATCAAAGTGGAAACCGTACGTCTGGCCGTAATAACTGTCGCCAACCGATGCGTCCATACTTGTGCGGCGATTGGGTGACCAGCCCAGACCCGCTGTCCAGAACCCTCCGCTGGTTTCCGTACCCGGGGCGGCGGTATAGTCGTTGGCGTCATGGCCTACTGTGCCGAATACCCGGACGTGGTGAGTAAGCTTATAACCCAAGCTCACGCCATAATGCTCGAACTGAGTATCCTGCCCGCCCCGCATAGTTGCATCCCTTAGTTGGTAATCCAGCCCCCAGGAAAGGTCATTGAACCGAGTGCCGCTGTTTAAGAAAGCGCCGATTGAATTCGAATTGATATTATTCGCCGCGCTATTCTCAAACACTGCGCCCGATTGCGTATACCGAACCTGTGCCTGTGCAAAGGTACCAATACGTTTCTGGATGTAGGGGCTGATCGAATAGATGCCGGTATTGGCCCGGTTGCTGTTGTTGGTGGTGGCATCGGCGGGTGAGCCCAGCAACGAGATCAACTGCTGCGAGACGTTGGCGCTGCCATCGATGAACAGGAAATCCTTGACCAGTTCAGCCTTCCCGGCCGCGTTCAGGTTGTGATAGAGGTCGTCGCTCCGGTCATCGCCAAAACGCTTCACGCCCGTCAGGCCGTATTGCAGGCTGGCCTGCACTCGGCGCGAGCCTTCCGAGCGCAGCTTGAAGCCCGGGGTCGTGGTGAGGATCAAGGCGTCCTGTGGATCGTTCGAGCGCTGCCGGGCGTTATCGGTGTAAGTGGATGACACATTCAGAGTAGGTTCGAAGCGCCAGTCGATGGCGTCGGCGGCCGGCGCGACGGTCAGCGTCATGAGAACGGAGCATGCACTCGCACGGCGAATCACGCTGGCCCATGTCGTCAACGCGCCACAGCGGCGCTTATTTACCGTAACTGCCATAGTAACCATAGTAGTAATCTGCGCCCGGAGTCGGCGTGGTCTTGTTCAGCAGCATGCCAACGACCTCACACGACTGGATGTGGCTCAAGGCTTCGCGTACCGCTTCCTGCGAGGTTTTCTCGGCTTCCACCACCATGACGATCTGGCCCATGTGGGTCGCGAGCACGCTTGACTCGCTGGTCGCCAGCAGCGGTGGTGAATCGAACAGGATGATACGGTCGGGATAGCGGTTGCCGATATCTTCGATGAGACGGGTCATGGCGGCACTCGCCAGCAGCTCGGTTGCACGCTTGTAGGTGCGACCGGCCGGCAGCACGGTCAGCTTGGCGATATCCGTCTTGATCAACACGTCGGACAACTTGAGATCCTTGTCCTGCAACACGTCGAGCAGGCCCTTGTCTGCATGGATGCCCAGGTATTCGGGTACACGTGGCTTGGCGACGTCGGCATCGATCAGCAGCACCGTGCGATCCATCTCCATCGCCATCGAGATCGCCAGGTTGATGGCGCAGAAACTCTTGCCTTCGCCTGGCAGCGAACTGGTCACCATGATGAGGTTGCCGTTCTTGACGCGCGCCGTGCCCTGACCGAACGCATTGGCGATGAGCGGCCGCTTGATGATGCGGAATTCCTCGGCGATCTGGCTTTTTTCCGCATCTGGCGCGACCACACCCATGCGATGCAGGCGCGCCAGATTGATTGACTGCACCTGGCTTCCGCCTTCCATCGCAAGGGTGTCCGGCGCACTGAAAATCGGGTCGACCGGCGTGGCGACGAAGGAATCCGCATGGCTGTTGCGTTGTTTGTTGAGCGCGTTCTCGATCAGGCTGGCATCGCGCTCGGGATCGCTCCGGGGAACAGGATGCGGCGTCCCTGTACCAATCTTGCCCGCTGCTTTTTCAATAATGCTCATGGTTTCTCCTAACCGGCACGCGACACGAGCAATTGCAGGACCATCACTGCGCCATAGGTGGCAATCAGGCTGCCCAGTGCCGCCAGGTACGTCAGCAGGCCCTTGCGTTTGCGGCGACGGGTTTCATCGGTTTCCACCCGCGAGACCGCACCCAACAGCGGTAGCCCGGTCAGTTCGCGCAGGACGCGGCGGTCGGTCACGGTGCGGCGCAGCTGGCTCAGCAGGAAGGCCACGGCGATCCCCGCGCCGAGCCCGCCCAGGGTGACCAGCGACAGCAGCAGCGGACGATTCGGCCACGCCGGCTGGCTCGGCACGAAAGGCGGATCGATCACGCGAAAGTCGACGGTGTCGGTCTTGCTCTCGACCTCACCCGACATGGTGACCGACTCGCGGCGCTTCAGCAGCGCGTCATAGTTCTGCCGATAGACGTCGTAGTCGCGTGTCAGCTGGGTATATTCCTGCTCCACCTCCGGAATCATGTTGGATGCCTTGCGCAATTCGCCGTAGCGGCGCTGATATTCCGCCACGCGTGCGCGCAGGGAGGATACATTGGCGTCTGACTCGGCGATGGAGAGCGTGAGCTGCTGATAGACCGGATTCTGGATTTTGCTACCCGCCGGATCGGCCTTGCGCGCCGCCAGCTCGGCTTTCTTTTCTGTCTCCAGCTTTTCAATCAGACGCTTGGTCGATTGAACGTCAGGATGCAGATCGGTGTATTGCAGGCGCATCTGATCCATCTGCTTTTGCAGCGCCTGGATACGCTCGTCGATCTCGCTATTGGTCGCCCCCGCCACCGCAGCCGCAGCCGCAGTAAGTTCGGGCTCCTCGTCCGCCAGTTGACGCTTCAACTGGTCGCGGCGATTGATCGCTTCCTGCTGATCCAGCTGAGCTTGCTGCAACTGGGTATTCACATCGGACAGTTTTGCGTAATAGTCGCCGCCCTGCCCCGGCATCATGCCGATATGCTTCTGCTTGAATATCTTGAGCGCGTTCTCGGCATCGGTCAGCTTTTGCTGGTACTGCTGCAGTTGCTCCTCGATGAAGCGTTGCGAACTGGAAATGTCCTGACGCGTTTTGCCGAGGCTGGATTCCACGAAAATCGTCAGTAGCGATTGCACAACCTTCTTGGCCAGATCACCGTCGGCATCCTGATAACTGATGGTGTAGAGGTTTTCGCGCCCGGCGTCGCCAATGGAAATTTTGCTGGCGAGGGCGTTCAGCATCCGCTCGGTCTGCTCGGGCGTTTTCGCCTTGACGTCCAGATCGGTCATGCGCGCAACTTTTTCCAGCGTCGGCCGGCTCACCAACTGGCGTGTCATCAGCTTGATCTGCTGCTCGACGTTGGGCTCAGCCGCCAGACCCGCCAGCAGCGGCTTCAACAGGGTTTGCGTATCCACATAGACGCGCGCCGATGCCTGATAGCGGTCCGGGATCATCATCACCCAGGTCCAGCCGACGATGCATACCAGCCAGGCCACCGCCACACCCCACCAGCGACGGTGCCAGGCGGCTTTGGCATAGCCAAGAAATTGTTGCAACAATAGATCCATGTGGGCGTTCCGCTATCAAGAAGCGCCGCTCGAGGCGGCGCAGATATGTTTTAGAACAGGCTTTCCGGAACGACCAGAACGTCACCCGGTCGCATGTCGACGTTGGCCGAGGTATCGCCACCGCGCAGCAGGTCGTCGAGACGCACGCCAAGGCGTTCCTGCTTGCCATCCACGGTACGCAGGATGTAGGCCTTGTTACCCGCGGCGAAATCGGTCAGCCCGCCCACCGAAATCATGAGATCGATCAGACTCATATGCTCACGGTAATTCAGCGCCTGCGGCTTGGCCGCTTCGCCCACGACGCGGATCTGCTGGTCGAACGGCCCGATGCCACCGGCGACAATGACGGTGACGATGGGTTCCTGGATGTATTTACCGAGCGCCTTCTCGATGTCGCGCGCCAGATGGCTGGGGGACTTGCCGGATGCCTGGATATCCTCGACCAGATTCATGGTCATCTTGCCGTCCGGACGGACCGGGAACGTGCCAGAGACTTCTGGATTGCGCCAGACGAAGACCTGGACCGAATCACCCGGGCCGATCAGGTAGTTCCAGTTGTAGCTCCCCGTCTGCGTAGGGGCGGGTGGATAGGTCGGCGTGCTGGAGCACCCCGCCATCGCAGCGACGGCCAGCATGACGCCAGCACGTGCGAGATGCTTCTTGATCGTAAACATGTCCATCCTCCCTATATATATGCCGTTAATCCGCAGGCATTATGCCAGAGCGGATTATAAATCTGCTGTCAACGCAAAGACTGTTAGCAAGCCGCAGGCCAAAGCGGAGCCCCTGACAATCCCGGTCACGGCGCGGTCTACGCGTCACCGGCCACGGCTGGAACGTCGGTAATTCGTCGGCGATGTCGTAAGCCTGTCACCTGCCGCGCTATCATGGCAATCATGAGCATCCCTGAAATCGACAGCCTGGGCACCCTGCGCCAACGCATTCGCGAGTTCGCGCTGGCGCGCGCCTGGGAGCGTTACCATACGCCCAAGAATCTGGCCATGGCACTTTCCGTGGAAGCGTCGGAACTGCTCGAGCCCTTCCAGTGGCTGACGCCAGAACAAAGCCGGCAGCTGGATCCGACGCAGCATGAAGCCGTGCGCCAGGAAATCGCCGACGTGCTGATCTACCTGACCCGGCTGGCCGACGTGCTGGACATCGACCTGCTCGAGGCCGCCGCCGACAAGCTGGCGATCAATGCTCGTAAGTATCCCGTCGACAAGGCACACGGCAACGCATTGAAATATTCAGCCTTCCAATCCGATCAAGACAGCCAGAATGACTGACCTGTACTACAAACACCATGTTTTTTTCTGCACCAACCAGCGTGACGACGGCGCGAAATGCTGCGGCGCTTCCGGCGGCCAGCAGATGCGCGACTATCTGAAGAAGAAGGTCAAGCACGCCAATCTCAATGGCGAAGGCAAGTGCCGCATCAACAGCGCCGGCTGCCTCGATCGCTGTAACGAAGGCCCGCTGCTGGTCGTGTATCCGGAAGGCGTCTGGTATACCTACGTGGACGAGACCGACATCGACGAAATCTTCGAAGTTCATCTCAAGCAAGGGCGTATCGTCGAGCGCTTGCTGTTGAAGTGAAGCGGCCGGACGGAACGGCTGCATGAAACGCTACAAACTGCGTATCCCGGTATCCGTGGGCAAGCTGGAAACCGTGATCGATGATCCCGAGACCGGACGCCGCGGCCTGCTGCTGGTTGCCCATCCGCATCCGCTGCACGGCGGCAATCTCGACAACAAGGTAGTGACGACCCTGGCCAAAGCGGCCAACGAAGCCGGCTGGGTCAGCGTACGGCCGAATTTTCGCGGCGTCGGCATGAGTGACGGCGAATTCGATGCCGGCGTGGGCGAAACCGACGACCTGCTTGCGGTTGCCCGCTTTGTCGAAGCCAGCTACCCCGGCCTGCCCTGGGCTCTGGCCGGCTTCTCATTCGGTGCATTCGTGCAACACCGGCTATGTCAGGAACTCCATGCGCGACGCCTGATCCTGGTCGCGCCGGCCGTCACCCTGTACGAGTTTGATCCGGTGCCTGCGGACACCGTGGTGATTTTCGGCGAGGCCGACGAGGTCATTCCGCCCGCCGCGATCCGTCTATGGGCCGAGCAACAGCAACTTGCGGTAAAAACCATCCCCGACGCCGGGCATTTCTTCCATGGCAAGCTGAGAGAACTCAAACAGGCTTTCCTTGAGGCCTGCCCATGCTGAAGGTACGTGGTCTGACAAAGAAATACGGCGACATTGAAGTGGTCCGCGGCCTCGATCTGAACGTGCGACGCGGTGAATGTTTTGGCCTGCTCGGCCCGAACGGCGCCGGCAAGACCACCACGCTGCGCTTGCTACTGGGCCTGATCGAGCCGGATACCGGCAGCATCGAACTGGCCGGCATTGCAGTGCCACAGCACGCCCGCGAGGCCCGCATGAAAATCGGCGTGGTGCCGCAAATGGACAACCTTGACCCGGATTTTTCCGTGCGCGAGAACCTGCTCGCCTACGGCCGTTATTTCGGCATGAGCAAGGCCGCTGTCACCGCACGCGTGCCGGAATTACTCGATTTCGCCGGTCTCGCCAGCAAGGCTGACGCACAGATCACCCAGCTCTCGGGCGGCATGAAGCGGCGCCTCACGCTCGCCCGGGCACTGGTACACGACCCCGATATTCTGTTTCTCGATGAACCCACCACCGGACTCGACCCACAGGCGCGCCACCTCATCTGGCAGGGACTGCGACGGCTGATCAATGCCGGCAAGACCATCGTACTGACCACCCATTTCATGGACGAGGCCGAGCGTCTTACCGACCGCCTCGCCATCCTCGACCACGGTCGCATCGTTGCCGAAGGCGCGCCGCGCGCACTGATCGAAACGCATATCGAGCCGGCAGTGGTCGAAATATACGGCGAAAGTTTGGCCGACTGGACCCGCCAGCACGCGGCCAAACTGTGCCAGCGCTCCGAGACCGTCGGCGAAACCCTATTCTGTTACACCGGCACGTCCGACAACGTGATCGACGAACTCAAGCACGCTCCGGCGCTGCGCTACCTGCACCGTCCGTCAAATCTGGAAGACGTGTTTCTCAAGCTGACCGGCCGCGATCTGCGAGATTAGATGAAGAACCGTTTTTTTTCATCCGCGCACTTCGCAGGAAAATAAAAATGCGTTCCCAACTGCGACTTCCGTGTCTGTCCTGGCGCTTCATCCCGGTGTGGCAGCGGAACTATCTGGTGTGGAAAAAACTTGCGATCCCGTCCATGCTGGGCAACCTGGCCGACCCGATGCTCTACATGCTGGGCCTGGGCTATGGACTTGGCAGCCTGCTGCCGGACGTCGGTGGCATGCCTTATCTGAACTTCCTCGCCGCCGGCACCGTCGCCTACAGCACCATGAACGCGGCCACGTTCGAGGTGTTGTATTCGAGTTTCTCGCGCATGCACGTGCAGCGCACCTGGGACGCGATCCTCAACGCACCGATGACGCTCGACGACGTGATGCTGGGGGAATTGAGTTGGGCAGCCTCCAAGAGCCTGCTCTCCGGGCTGGCGATCCTGGCAGTGATATGGGGGCTCGGCCTCTACGGAAACTTCTGGATGACGCTGTGGATCATCCCCGTCGTCGCGCTGGTCGGCTTTTGCTTCGGCGGCATGGGGCTGGTGATGAACGCGGTATCACCGAGTTACGACTTCTTTCTGTATTACTTCAGCCTGGTGATCACCCCGATGGTGCTGCTGTGCGGGGTGTTTTTCCCGGTATCGCAATTACCTGCGGTGGTGCAAGACGTATCCGCCTGGCTGCCACTCACCCACGCCATCGACCTCGCACGTCCGCTGGTCGTCGGCAGCGTGCCCGACGACATCGCGCTGCACATTGTCGCGCTGCTGATTTACGGCAGTCTGGGCTACGTCGTCGCACTGGCGCTGACGCGACGGCGGCTATTGAAATAAGTCTGTCGTCGCCCCTGCCGTTAATTCTTTTCACGACAAGCATTGCCTGGTTGATTTGGATGTGTTCGCGCGCTAGGAGACAGAAGCAGAGGCGATATAAGAATAACGTCTCATTCCAGCTTTGAGTGTCGAAAAACTTTACACCCCTCGAATTGGCAGCATGCCACCCAAGTAAAATTTAATATACAAACATTGCAAATCAACAGGTTGATCGCGACTGCATACTTGTGGCACGGGTCCTGCTAACAATAAATCATGGTCTTATCAGAAGGATTTTTAGCTACAAGATCCGATTCATTTGGCGGCGCCGACATGGCCTTTGACGTAGCAGCGCACCACGCACAAACCTGCACCTGATTTGAAAATTGCCATAAATCCTAATAATGAAGAGGGCACAACCATGACCGCACAACCTACTCTCCGGCCACGCACTCGTCTTTTCGGCACGCTGGGCGTTGTGCTTTCCACGTTGCTCAGCCCGTCCGGAAAAATTATTTCCAGTGCGGTTGCAGGCACCGTGCTGGTAGGTGGGATCGTGACGCAACTGCCCCCCGCCCCGCGCCCCGCAGTTAAAGCGGCCGCATCCACACCTGTCGCACCCACCTACCTGGTCGACAGCGGGTCATCTGTGCCCATGTTCACTTCCATCGAGGTTGATGGACAGACACTGCCCGTCGTGCTGACCATGAATCCGACGGGTAGCAACAGTGTGGCCGGGCACGAGCGGGCACCTGCCTCACCTCAACCTGCTCTTCGTCGATCCGCTGGCAATGGACAGATGCCGCACATGGGTTCGCCAGGCACCGGTTCACGGCATGGTGCATCAGCCCGCCTCAGTGCGCCCGATGGGGGACTAGCCAATGCGCCGGCGCCGGACGGACCCGGAAACGAACTGCCCGAGGTCTTCCTTGGTAACGGGCCCGGTCAGCCCGAAGAAGGGCTGCATCCTGGCCCGACACCTCTCGCGAGCCCCAATCCCGCTGGCCCTAACGACCCGGACGAGGCAAGCGCGCCGACGCCGACGCCACAACAGGGCGAGCCGCTTGAGTCCTTCCCTGGCCCTGGCAATATGCCTGATCTGTTGGACCTGCCGGAATTGCAGGCCCAACCGGGAAAAGACGACTCACTCAACCCGCAGACCCCGACCAGCGCGCTGCCCGAGCCACTGCCTTTATCAAACGGTGACCAGTTGCCGTTGCAAATCGTGGACGTGAGTCCCGACGCCGTACCGGAGCCGACGACCATCGCATTGATGCTGTTGGGATTGCTGAGCTTGACATGGACAGGGCGCCGCGCGGCCACCCACACCCGCCGCCACTCCTAGACTTCGCCTATGCCCTCCGCCTGCCGGTCAGCGTGGTAGCTGGAACGCACCATCGGCCCACAGGCGGCATGCTTGAAACCCATCGCCAGCGCTTCTCGCTCGAACTGGGCGAAGCGCTCGGGGGTGACGAAACGCAGCACCGGAAGATGATGCTGCGAAGGCTGCAGATACTGGCCGAGCGTCAGCATATCGACATCGTGCGCGCGCAGGTCACGCATCACCTGCAGGATCTCGTCGTCCTCCTCGCCCAGCCCCAGCATCAGCCCGGATTTGGTCGGGATGGCGGGATGGCGCACCTTGAAATCCTGTAGCAGCTTGAGCGAGTGTGCATAATCCGCGCCGGGACGCGCCGCCTTGTACAGGCGCGGCACGGTTTCGAGATTATGATTCATCACGTCGGGGGGGGCGGCATCCAGTCGCTCGAGCGCCTTGTCGAGCCGTCCGCGAAAATCCGGAGTCAGGATCTCGATCCGCGTCGCTGGCGCGGCCTCGCGCACCGCCGCGATGCACTGCGCGAAATGCCCGGCTCCGCCGTCACGCAGATCATCGCGGTCGACGCTGGTGATGACCACGTATTTCAGTGCCATCAGCGCAATCGTGTCGGCCAGATGGCGCGGCTCGTCGTCGTCGAGCGGCAACGGTGTGCCGTGGCCGACGTCGCAGAACGGGCAGCGCCGGGTGCACAGGTCGCCCATGATCATGAAGGTGGCGGTGCCGTGGCCGAAACATTCGCCCAGATTGGGGCACGAAGCCTCCTCGCACACCGTGTGCAGCTTCGCTTCGCGCAGAATGCCCTTCAATCGCGCCACGTTCGGCACGTTCGGTGACTTGGCGCGGATCCAGGGTGGCAGGCGCATTCTGGGTTGCGGCACAAT
>CAJDWX010000005.1_pt1 | contig 39318 bp, 32 predicted proteins | sample 7391741 | NCBI WGS metagenome assembly CAJDWX01 (sample SAMEA7055741, study PRJEB34461) | soil metagenome | biome: terrestrial ecosystem; feature: Peninsula; material: soil | place: Antarctica | collected 2016
ATGCCTTCGATGACCAATTCCTGGCGCGTGAGATCAACGATGATCGGCTCGAAGTCGGGGTTTTCCGGCAGCAGTCGCACTGTGTTGCCCCGTTTCTGGAAGCGCTTGACCGTGACCTCGTCACCGATCCGCGCCACCACGACCTGTCCCGCCTTGGCCTCAGTGCTGCGATGCACCGCGAGCAGGTCGCCGTCCAGGATGCCGGCATCTTTCATGCTCATGCCGCGCACCTTGAGCAGATAGTCCGCGCGTGGGCTGAACATCGCGGCATCGAACTGGTAGTGCCGCTCGATGTTTTCCTGCGCCAGGATCGGACTGCCCGCAGCCACCTGGCCCACGAGCGGCACCCCACCATCGCCCTTGAGCCGGATGCCACGTGACATCCCCGGCACCAGATCGAGCGCGCCTTTCTTCGCCAGCACCTTGAGATGCTGCTCGGCCGCGTTGGGCGAACTGAAGCCGAAGTGCTGCGCAATCTCGGCTCGCGTCGGCGGACTGCCGGAGCTTTCGATCCACTCACGAATCAGGTTCAGGATTTCTTCCTGGCGACGGGTCAGATCACGCATGGGACTTTCTCCAAATACTGTATATGTATACAGTATAAATACCAGATTTGGAAAATGCCACCGGATGATGCGTCTGCTCTTTGGAAACCCTGAAGTGCCAGCTCACGCTGACGTTTCGGAATTGATGCGGATGACCACCCGCCGGATACATGGCTAGGCCAACCGTGAAGCAGGCGAGTCGCGCAACCCGTTCTTATCCTTTAGGGATCAAATTTTTAGCTGCTTGATTGGACTGCCATGAATCCGCATGACGCTGAACGCATCATGCGTACCACCCGCCTGGAACCCTATAGAGACCGGGTTCGCCTGGAAAAGCTTCACCAAGCGAGCTGGATGCCGTTACAGCTGGTGTCGACGACGGTAGTGCTCAGGCGACGACCGGCGGTATCGGGGATGAGGCGCTGGAAATCGACCACCTCCAGCAGAGTGCCGACGGCAAAGTCAATCGAGCCCGGGTTGAGCACGATGGCGCGCTCGTCGATCTGTTTCACATGATAAAGACCGATGCTCTGGCCGCCGTACCACACATTTACGATGGGTAGTCCCGCTACCACCGTGGGGACGTTTCCGGTCTGGGTCGATCGCGCTGTTTTGTCCTGCATCCTGCCCCGTTCTGATTATTTTTTATCGAATTTTTGCTCCCGAACGCATCAAGCGGGAAGACTGGTTGTAACCGAAGCTCGGACGATCCTGTCCCAAGTTGGTTCCGGCAAGACTAATCGAATGGCGCACACAACGAAATGCCCGAATTATTTACCCGGACTAAAGAAATCTTTAGACGACTACCGCAAGTGCTGCCTTGTACCGCCAGCCACGACACCCGGTTTCAGGTTTTGGCGGTCTGCTGCGCGAGCGACCACAAGCGCAGCAGTTCAGCCAGGGTCCGCACGTCCACCTTACGCATGATATTGAATCGGTGCACGTCTACGGTCCGGTCCTGGATGCCGAGCTGGGCCGCGATTTTCTTGCTGTGATGGCCCGCAGCGATCAGTTCCATCACCGCGGTCTCCCGTGACGTGAGTGTGCTGAAGCGCTCTGCCGCCTCATCCAGGAGCTGGCGGTTCTTCCACAGTTTGACGTCGTCGTGCAGGCAGACCTGGATGCTGTCGAGAAGCGCCTGCTCGTTGAAGGGCTTCTCGACAAAATCGGACGCACCGGCCTTGAGTGCGCGTACCGCCATCGCCACGTCACCGTGACCGGTGATGATAAGCACCTGCAGTTCGATGCCACGATCCTGAAGCGTGCGCTGGAGTTCCAGGCCACTCATGCCGGGCATCCGCACGTCCAGCACCAGGCAGCCCCGCATCGAGGGGTCGGCCACCACGAGAAAAGCCTCTGCCGATGCGAAGCTCTGGCAGTGCAGCCCGACCGATCCCAGCAGGGCTTGCAGTGCGGCCCGTACCGCATCGTCGTCGTCGACGATATAAACCGTGAGCATCAGCGGTTTCATTGCCTATCCTCTCGCGCCAGGCTGAACATGAATATTGTTCCTCCTTCCGGATTCGGCGCATGACGCAACGTTCCGGCATGCGCCTCGACAATAGTACGGCTGATGGTGAGATCCATAGTTCCCTTCTGTTCCATGCTGTTTAAAAAAGAATCAAAGATATGGTCGCCGGTGATCGGGTCCAGTCCCGGTCCGCTGTCGCGCACTTCGACGTAAACTCGTTGTGCGTCGAAACTGGTTTTCAGGGTGATTTCGCGCGTGCCGGCGTGACTCAGCAGCGCATCCATGGCCCGACGTCCCAGGTTGAAAACGGCCTGTTCCAACAGCACATGCCCGCCTTGCACGGAAGGCAGATTGTCGGCCAGATCCAGCTTGAGCGTTACGCCCTGCGCCCGGGCTTCGTGATCGAGCAGCGATGCCGCCTCACGCAGGATTTGGTTGAGGTCAACCGGACCGAATTGGGGCGCATCCTTCTGCACGAAACGACGCAGCCGGCGCACAATTTCGCTGGCACGTTTCGCCTGAATATTAATGTCCTGCAGCCAGGCCTTGATCTGCCCAGGGTCGTGGCCCTGCTCCAGAACCCGTTCACTGGCCGCGCTATACATGGCTATCGCGGCGAGCGGCTGGTTAATCTCATGGGCAATCTCGCTGGCCATTTCCCCCATGCTGGCAAGCCGGGAAACCTGGGCCAGTTCGAGTATGCGTTGCCGTTCGTGACGCTCCGATTCCTTGATCAGACTGACGTCGCTCACGATCACGTAAAAGCCGCGCACCTCTCTCCGGAGCGAAAAATCAGGCAGATAGCTAACTACCACTTCAAGCCGTCCCGCTTCGGCATACGCCAGCTGGTTTTCGAAATTCACCGGCTCGCCAGCCAGCGCGCGTTCGACATGCGGCCGGAGCACCTGATAGATGGCTTCGCCTAGTACGTCCATCATGGTTCTACCGTAGATTTCCCTAGGGCCCTGGCCGACCAGGCGGCTGTAGGCCATGTTGTTGAAACGGTAACGCTGTTCGGTATCCACATAGGCGACCAGTTGCGGCAGGTTGTCGACCACCTTTTCCATGACCTGAAACAGCGCCCGGTTGCGGTGGACGACGAAGACCAGTGTGCCCGCGGTCAGGAAAGCGAACAACACCAGCACGGCATAGCCTCCCCACAGTTTTCTCAGCAGCATCGGGTCGGATAACTGCATCGCGGAGCGGGGAAGTTCGACGGCGATTGTCCAGTAATAGTGAGCGGCATTCACTGGTCCGACGAAGTCGGCCGCCTCTGATGGACCGTCTGCGGTCAGCGGGTAGATCCGTTCGAAGCGTATCCAGTGCTGATCGGTTTGATCGACACCGGAACGCTGCGTCTGCATTTTCTGCCAGAGCCGGGGCAACAGCAGATCGACCCGCTGCTGCGCGCGGTCAGCCAGTTGGAATCCCGATTTGTTTCCCGCAACGGGGTCCATCAGCCAGTGCCCCTCCGGATTGAGCAGCCAGATCCTGGCGCCCGGCGACGCATAGCTATCGAGCTTGTCGCGCAGGCGCAGGCCCATGTAGTTGAGCACCACCAAGCCGCGGATCAGACCGTGCTCGTCTGCCACCGGAGTGGCAAAGCGCATCACGGGCCTGGGCACGCGGCCGAAGCTGTCGTGCTCGCTATTGAGACCGAGCGGCGAGACGTAGATCTGCCCGGGCGACAGCCACAGAGTTTCCTGGAAGTAATGTCGATCGTACTTGTTCTGCAAGTCCAGTTTCGCGACAATTTCCGGCTGGCCGTCATTAAAATTGACCCGCACCTCTTCCATGCCATCGAGTCCGATGAAACGAATCTGATCGTAGATGCGCTTCTGGCGTGCCAGCACCCGGTATTCCCGAGCCAGCTCCAGCCGGCTGTCGTCGGACGGGTGGGCCAGGTACTCCCTGAGGTCGTTGTTATGCGAGAGATAGCGCAAATCGGAGAGAACCACCTCCATTTCCCGATGAATGGCACTGGTGGCGAGCTTGATGACCCGTTCCTGGTCGGCCTCGAGCTGCTCCCGCTGGTTGTCGGATTCAGCCCGCTGGTACACGACAAACGGAATCGCGAGCAGCGCGCAAAACAGCAGCCCGAGCAACAGGGTCTGCAGCGCCACCCGGCGGGTGTCGATCTGCACCACTCGATGCAGGGTGTGCACCTGGGCCAGGCGCTGTCCGGGCCACTTCAAAACGGCTTACCGGCGGTTATCGGCTCGGCCCGATCATGTCCGGCCGCCCGAAGCAGACGCAGCGTGCACGTCGCCGATTTCGGCCAGCAACGCACGCAGCACCTCAGCGCTGACCGGTTTCACCAGGTGCCGGTCGAACCCCGCCTCGAGCGAGCGGTCGCGGGTAGCGTCGTCACCGTAGCCGGTCACGGCCACCAGCCGGACCGTTTCATCCTTGCCCTGTTGCGCCCGTAGTTGCCTCGCCACCGCGTAGCCATCCATTCCCTGCAGCCCGATGTCGAGCAGCACCAGCTGCGGGCGGAAGCTGCGCGCGAGTTTCACCGCCGTTTCACCCGTGGCGGCCACTCTTACCTCGTGTCCTTCGATCTGCAACAGCACACTCATGCTGTCGGCCACGGCGGCGTCGTCATCCACCACCAGCACGCGGCAGCCAACCGGGGCGAGGCGCGCAGGCTGCGCCGGTGGGCTGGCGGCCGGGGTCGACAGGTCCGTCCGCAGCGGCAGGCTGACCGTGAAGGTCGCGCCCTGCCCCGCACCTGCGCTGGACGCCTGCAACCGTCCGCCATGTTTTTTCACCAAACGCTTGACCAGGGTCAGGCCGACTCCCAGCCCGCCCTCGCTGCGGTCCAGCGTGCGCTCACCCTGCCGGAACAACTCAAAAATCTGCGGCAGCAGCTCGGCGGAAATGCCCACGCCGTTGTCGCTGACGCTGACCTCGAGCGTCGGCCCGTCGACGCTGGCGCCGAGCCTGATCAATCCACCATTCGGCGTGTACTTGGCGGCGTTGTCGAGCAGATTGAGCAGCACCTGGGCAAGCCGCACCGGGTCGCCGTCCAGATAAACGGCTTGTTCGGGCAGGCTCAGGTCGAGGCGATGCTCCTTGCAATCGATCAAGGGGCGGGCCATTCCCAGCGCCTGCTTGACCACGACCGAGAGTTCGACAATCTCCTTTTTCAGGGCGATCTTGCCGCACGAAATCCGCGAGACGTCGAGCAGGTCTTCCACCAGCCGGGTCAGGTGATTCACCTGCCGCTCGATGACCTGCTGTGCCCATTGCACTTGTGGCTCCGCCCCTTGCAGGCGGCCCAGGACATGGGCTGCATTAAGAATCGGTACCAGCGGGTTACGCAGCTCGTGGGCGAGCATCGCCAGAAATTCGTCCTTGCGCCGGTCCGCCTCGAGCAAGGCCTGCTCGGCAAGCTTCAACTCGGTAATGTCCTGGGTGGTTCCGAACCCACCCTGCAGACGCCCCTTGCGATCGAATTCCAGTTCGGCCCGCTGTCGTACCCATTTCACCGCGCCCTTTACAACCAGTCGGTGCTCGACGTCGTAAGGCATGCCCTGCAGCGCCTGTATCCACATCCTGTCGACATACTCGCGATCGTCGGGATGGATACAGGCGAGAAAAGTCTCGTAGGTCAGCGGCGCGTCCTTGGGGATGCCGAAGATACGGTGATTCTCATCCGACAAATTCAATTGATTGGACCAGATGTCGAGCTGCCAGCTACCGATCTGACCCACCGACTGGGCGCGATTTAGCATGGCCTGGCTGTTGCGCAGTGCCTGCTCGGTCTGCTTGCGCTCGGTGATGTCGCGTACCGCCATGTAGCGACGGCCGTTTGGCAAACCCATCGGGATTGTTCGAGCATTGACCTCGACCACGATACGGGTTCCGTCCTTGCGCAGCATCGCATGCTCGGCGCTGCCGTCGCGTGCGCAACGGATATTCTCAAGCATGCGGTCGTGGTCTTCGGGCGCGACCAGCGATGCGACGAGTTGCCCTGCCAGTTCGCCGGAGTTGTAGCCCAGCATGCGCGTGAACGGATCGTTGCAATCGAGGATGCGGCCCTGTTCGCTGATGACAACCCCTTCGAACGCGGTGGCGGCAGACAGCGCCAGGCGCTCACGACCTTCTTCCAGCGCCTGCTCATCATGCAAACGCTGGCTGATATCGCGCAGGATCACGATGAAGAGGTGGCGGCCCGGCAGCTTGACCTGCGAGATCATGGCTTCGACCGGAAACCGCTCGCCGTTGATGCGGCGGCCGTAGACCCGGCCGGGGGCGCCCAGCGCACGACTGGTCACGCCGCTGGCGGCGAATCGACGTACATGTTCGGCATGGTGCAGGCGTGAATTTTCTGGCAGCAGCAACTCGATGGGGTGACCGAGGACGTCTGCCGCGGGCAGCCCGAACATCTGCTCGGCAGCCGGATTGAACAGCACGATGCGCTGGTTTTCGTCGATGCTGACAATCGCATCCATGGCCGATTCGATCAATCCTGCCAGAAGCGGCTCGTTTTTAAGCGATTCTGCGAGCGCCTGCTGTACTTGCTCTGCAGGGGACGCCCCGTCCGAGATCGGCGGCACAGGCGCGGAATCGTTAACCGCCGCCGAGGCGTGGGTGGGCTCGCGGTCTTCAGGCAACCGGTCTTCTGCCGCATATTTAATAGTCATGCCTCTCTTCTCCATCAATCCGTCCCGCCTGCCGCTGTTTTTTGTTTTTAGCGTGTCGAGCAATGGTTCGCCGAAAGGTCAAACATTTGGGTTCTCACAGTTTTTGGCGAATGCAACCCGATCACCATCGTGTTGCATCTTTTCAGTATGGCAAAGAAAACGCCGCGTAGACGCGATTTCAGTCTTTCCCGAACCTTGCCAGGGCTGTGAGGTGGGGACTGTATAACCGACTAAAGATTTTTCCAATAGATTGGAAACCGATGTTTTACCAAAATGCGGCCATGCAGCGCTGAAGCAAGCCACTTTACGTCGGTGCTGACAAGCCGAACGACGTCCAGCGCCGAAGCGGACGCGTGTTCAGGTCTGTCAAGACTGGTCACGGGCAGAGCCATAGCCTGAAATCCACCGGATAAGCGCAGCCTCTGCCGCGGTCCGGCTTGTTTATGGTGAATCATCGAGAAGGAACCCGATATGACTGTCACGCAAATGCAGCAAAGGATTTTTGACTCCGGACTCGAGGCGGCCATCCCGTCGACTTCGCAGACAGAGCTTATCCGGCTGATCCAGTTGCGCAGCGGGCATGCACCCTGTTACCTGAGCGACAAACGTTACTTCTGCACCGAAAAATGTGAGTGGAGCGAGGAGTGCCGCAAACTCAGGGCGAAATGGAGCCGATAGCGGGACTCGTGGCCAACCGGATCCCGCGATGATCGAATCGACCCTGTTCGAACCGGATCACCCGAGGCAGCATTGCCGCCTCGTCACCTCGCATCCCGTTTTCTGCTGCAACCCGCCTAGTTCGATGCAGCGGCCGGTCGGAGCCTCCGGGAAGCGGACGTGGCAGAACTGCCGTCATCGATTCGCTGCGGCGGATGTCGGGGAAAACCGTCCATGAACCTGCGACTGGGCGAAACTCATCTGCTGCGACTCGACCGCGATTCCGCGCCGGAATCTGACTCGCGGCAGGAAACGACGACGGCAACCGGGTTGTTTGGCGCACGCCCTGCGCTATTGCAGCGGCCGCTCGTCCTTGTCGTTGAAAGTAGTCCGAATTCCGCGTTGCTGGCTCGGACCCTGATTCGCGAGTACCAGGTCCGGTGCGTGCCACGCGGCGGCGCGGTCCTCGAGATCCTTCACCAGGCCACGCAGCCCGAACTGGTGCTGCTGGATGCGACGATATCAAGTAGCGAAGCGCTGGAAACGTGCCGCCAGCTCAAGACCAGCGAAGCGACCCATTCCATCCCCGTGATTCTGCTGGTGGACCGGGATGACGCAGCAATCGAGCTGTGCGCCCTCAATCTTGGAGTCGAGGACTGCATCCCCTGCCCGTTTCATGCCGACGTTGCCGAGGCACGGATCCGCAACCAGGTCCGCAACCGGATAAAAAACGCGTTGCTGGAGCGCGAGGTCAACCAGGATAGCCTGACCGAGGTCGCCAACCGGCGTTGTTTCGACCTGGCGCTGGATGCCGAGTGGCGGCGAGCGATGCGGGATGGACACCCACTGTCGCTGGTGATGGTGGACGTGGACCACTTCAAGCAGTTCAACGATCTGCACGGCCACCGGGAAGGCGACCATTGCCTGCGGCGTGTGGCCAAGGCCATGTCGCAGACGCAGGCGCGGCCTGGCGACGTGCTCGCCCGCTATGGCGGCGAGGAGTTTGCCGTCATCCTGCCGGGTACGGATCTGCAGGGGGCGTGCTGGATCGGCGAGCAGTTGCGCGTGGCGGTGATGGCATTGCGCATCTCGCAGCGGTGTGCGGGTCACGCTCGGCAGGTCACCATTAGTGTGGGCTGCGCGAGCGTCTACCCGACCGCGAATCTGACCTGCTACAGCCTGCTGCAGACGGCCGACGAGCAGCTCTACCTGGCCAAGCATTCGGGCCGCAACTGCGTACGCTAACCGCTTCAGACAGATGGGCCGGCTTCAGACAGGCTGGTGTGCGCTTAGCAGCTTGAAATGGACAGGGTGTTGCGCTCGGCCTCTTTCAGCGCCGAACAGATGCGATGGGCGGTTGCCTGATAGCGGGAAATGTTGTTGTATTTCAGAGCATTGACCCGTTTTTGCATTTTTCGGCTGGTCAGTCTCGATCAGGTTCGGTCACGAACCCGATCCGGGTGAGACCCGCCCGCGCAGCCAACGACATGACTTTCGCAACGGGTTCGTATTTGCCTTGCCGGTCGGCGCGGATGTGCAACTCAGGTTGTGGCTGTTCTTTTGCGGCGGCGGCAAGGCGCGGAGCGAATTGATCCATCGTGACCTTCTCTCCGCCCCAGTAGAGATCGCCGTTTTCCCGGATGCCAAGTTCGATGTGCGCCGATTTCGTGATGTTGGGCGCGCTGCTTGCCTTGGGCAGATCGATCTTGACCGCATTGGTAAGTAGCGGCGTGGTGATGATGAAAATCACCAGCAGCACCAGCATCACATCCACCAGCGGCACCACATTGATGTCGGCCATGAGCCCCGGGCCACGGCGTGAGTCAAAGCTTCCCATTGCCATGGCTCAGGCCTCCTTCACGATATGCAGCGAGCGAGGTTCGCCGGAGGAACTATTGGGCTTTTCGCCCACGGTGATGATGGCGTACAGGTCGTGTGCAAACGCATCCAGCCTGGCGAGCCACACCCGATTTCGCCGATTGAAGGCGTTGAAGGCCAGCACGGCGGGAATCGCCACGGCCAGTCCCATCGCCGTCATGATGAGCGCTTCGCCCACCGGGCCGGAGACCTTGTCGAGTGTGCCCTGTCCCGACCGGCCGATATTGACCAGTGCGTGGTAGATCCCCCAGACGGTTCCGAACAGGCCGATGTAGGGTGCGGCTGATCCAGCCGAGGCCAGAATGGTCAGGCCGTGTTCGACGCGCGTGGCTTCCTGGTCGATGCCGTTTCTGAGCAGACGTGTGAGAAATTCGCCCAGGCCGCCTGCTGCTGCCAGCTTGCGCAGACCGTGTTTTTCATTCTCGCTGGCCGCTTCCAGCGCAGCATGCGCCAGTTCGGCAAATGCCTGGTCGCGCGGCTGCCGGAGCAAGGCGGCGCGGATGTCCTGTAGCGAATCGGCCGCCCAGAACTGTCTGAGAAAGTTCTCGGCGCGCCGTTTGGTCAGATAGTTGCCAATCGCCTTGGTCACGATCAGGTACCAGCTCGCGACCGACAGCGCCAGTAGCAGGAGCAGCACCGTTTTTCCGAGCATATCGGTCTGAGCCAGGAAATGGGCAAAGCCTATGTTCGTATCCATGTCATCGTCCTTCGAGTACAAAATTGAAAGGCTGGATCGCGACGGCGCGTACTGCCACGCCATCGCGTCGGGCCGGATTGCAGCGCCAGCGTTTGACGGTGGCCAGTGCGGCCTCGTCGATGCGTGCGTAGCCGGAACTGGTTTTGACCGTAACGCGATCAACCCGCCCTGCTTCGTCGAGTTCCACGCGCAGAATCACCTTGCCCTCTTCCCCGAGGCGGCGGGAAATGGCGGGATAGGACGGCGGTGCGCGGTCCGGGCAGGTCAGCGCAAGCTCGCCGCTCAACGCGACGGGACCGGCGGGCTTGGGCGGCGGCGCAGGTGGAACGGGCTCGGCCGGCGCCTCGATTTGAGGGGGCGCGGGCGCGGGCAGAGGCAGAGGGGGCAGCGCGACCGGATCGGACGGCAACACGACCGACGTCTCGACGACCAGCTGCTGTGGCGGCTGGACAGGCTTTTCGCGCTTGACCGGTTTCGGTTTCGGTTTCGGTTTCGGCGGTTCAGGCTTGACTGGCTCGGATTTGGCCGGCTCAGTCAGCAGATCGACAAACAGCGTCGCCGTCTCGGTGGGCGGCGGCGGGGCACGATAATGCCACAGGCTGTAGAACAATGCGCCGTGCAGAGCGAGCACGACAGAAAGCCCGGCCAGCCGTGCACTAAACGCTTGCTGCCGCGAACCCGACATGTTCAGTAATCCACACCCAACTCAGCCTGGCAGATGCGCTGCGGGAACGGATGCGGCCCGATGAACCGTTTTCATAATCTTCGTCATGACACTCTCGCTCCCTGGCCGGGCGCAGGCGAATGTGCAGTCATGACTGCTGCGCCGTCCGGACAATCCGTGCCGGCCCTAAAAACATTCATAAACAATACTGGTTTCTGTTTGAGCCGAGTGTAGGGTGCGTGGCTTGCCGCGACAATGCGACAAATTGTCGCAGTGTGGCTGATGCCCCGAACAGACCACATTCGCCATGCACCGACTCAATCACCGACCCACAACAATGCCGGGGTTTAAAAACGCCTCGCGGAGTATTCATGGCACAGCCAGTGTCGCGTTTTGACGTCGTTGCGCTTCCGGATTGAATTCGCCTATGATCGACGAATGTGCCCTCACAATCACTCTTTGGGCGCCCATGTGCCCGCAGACCGGCCATGCGGATAAGCCCTCTTCCCTATCATCTCGACAGTGCTGAATGTTTCGAGGCCATCGCCGACGAACCCTGGTCGGTGTTCCTCGACAGCGGACGGCCGCGTTCCACCATGGGACGCTTCGACATCCTGGCGGCACGACCCTATGTCACGCTGGTGACTCGGGGAGGCATGACCGAAATTCGCGAATGCGACCGGACGGCACTTTCTCCGGCAGACCCGTTCGAGCTGTTACGTCGTTACCTTGCGGCGGACAGCCGGCCCACGGCTCTCCCATTCGCCGGTGGCGCGATCGGCTATTTTGGCTACGACCTTGCACGGCGTATCGAGCAACTACCCAGCCATGCGCGCGACGTCGAAGCCATCCCCGATATGGCGGTCGGTATCTACGACTGGGCGGTCGTCGTCGATCACGCGGAACGCGCCAGCTGGCTCGTCGGCGCCGGACGCGACGTCCGAACCGACGCCAGTTGGCACGAACTGCTTGCTCTGTTCAGTGAGACGCCGCGCACCACGGTGCGGCCGCCTTTCCAGGTCGGTCCCGTCAGCTGCAATTTCACGCCCGACAGCTACCGCCAGGCGTTCTCCCGCATCCAGCATTACATCCGTGCCGGTGACTGCTACCAGGTCAACCTGGCCCAGCGCTTTACCGCCGAAGTCAGCGGCGATCACTGGCTGGGATATCAGACGCTACGGCGCCTCAACCCGGCGCCGTATGCGGCCTATCTCAATTTCCCGGGTGTGCGCATCCTCTCCTCCTCGCCAGAGCGTTTTCTGGAAGTGAAGCAGGGGCAGGTGGAAACCAGGCCGATCAAGGGTACGCGCCCCCGTGCAGCCGCACCCGAAGCCGATTCTGCGCTGGCCCGCGAACTGCGCGACAGCAGCAAGGATCGTGCAGAAAACCTGATGATCGTCGACCTGCTACGCAACGATCTGGGCAAGGTGTGCAAAGCGGGATCGATAGCCGTGCCGAAGCTGTTCGAGGTGGAGAGCTTTGCGACCGTGCATCATCTGGTTAGCACCGTCACCGGCCGTCTCGACGAAGGTATCGATGCAGTGGGCCTGCTGCACGCGGCCTTCCCGGGCGGCTCGATCACCGGGGCACCCAAAATCCGCGCCATGGAAATTATCGAAGAACTCGAGCCGAATCGTCGCGGCGTCTATTGTGGAGCCATTGGCTGGCTCGGATTCAATGGCGACATGGACACCAATATCGCGATCCGCACGATGGTCAGCTCGGAGCATTCGCTGCGCTTCTGGGCGGGCGGCGGCCTGGTCGCCGATTCCCGTGCGGACGACGAATATCAGGAATGTTTTGACAAGGCGTCGGCCATGTTGAGGATGATGCGGGAATGCGGAGGTTATCTGGAACACGAACAATGCTCAGGCTCGTAAAACTGGACAGCAGCCCTCAGATACTGATTTTTATGAAGCCTGTACGATTTCGGCTGGCTGATCGAGCCAGCCTGATCCGGAGACGCAGATGATCAAGATACGCAACAGACTGGGACTCGGCAGCATCAGACACATGCTAGGTTTTTTCTTCGCTTTGTCGATCTGGACGATCACGGCAGGCGCGACCGAGACGAGCCGCGATCCCGAAACCGGCCTGGAAAGCTGGCAGGTCGAAACGCGTGGCATCCAGGTTCGTCTGACGCAGATCAGCCCCGATCAGGCGCGGGCCTTTTACCAGGCACGCGGTTTCACCCCGGAACAGGCGGAAGACTATGCGTCCCGCTGCGTCTTCATGACAGTGGTCCGCAATATCGGCGCCCTCCCGATCGAGCATCGTCTGTCCGACTGGCGTGTCGTCGCCGGTAATGGCAAGGCGCACGCCATCCGCAGCAAGGCGGAGTGGGACGCGGCATGGGCCGACCGCGGCGTCACGGAACCCGCCCGAATCGCATTTGCCTGGGCCCAGTTTCCCGCGACCCAGACCTTTCACGCAGGGGACTGGAACCAGGGCATGACAGCGTACCCACTGGCGCGAGGAAGCCGCTTCAATCTGATTGTAAGCTGGCGCGCAGGTGACGCTGAACACGAAACAACACTTGAAAACGTGAGGTGCGCAGATGAAACTCGCTAGCATGATGGGCGCCCTGCTCATGACAGTCGGCATGACGGCGTTTGCGGCAGATCTGCCGGCCCTGTCCCACAGCCTGACCGAACAGGTCGCGAAAATACCGGCGCCCGCGCTGGTGCTGAAAGATATCGATGACAAGTCTCACGATCTGGCCAGCCTCAAGGGCAAGGTCGTCCTGGTTAATTTCTGGGCGACCTGGTGCCCTCCCTGCCGCCGCGAAATGCCGTCCATGGATCGCCTCGCGCACAAGCTGGCCGACACCGCGTTCGTCGTGCTGGCGGTGAATATTGGCGAAGACGCCGATACCATTCACACCTTCACCAGCCAGCTGGACGCGGCGCCTCACACCTTCATCAGCCAACTGGACGCAATGCCTTCGTTTCCCCTCCTGCTCGATCCCCACGCCGGGCTCATGAAAACCTGGAAAATTTCCGGCCTGCCCACGACCTATCTGATCGACCAGCAGGGACGTATCGCTTACAGTGCAGTGGGCGGCCGCGAATTCGACCATCCGGAAATTGAACGTCAGGTGCGTGCTCTGCTCAAACCTTAGGGCTCGCACGTCATTTGGCCGGAAAAGTCTGCCCCCTTGCGTAAACTGCTACCAGGCAGTCCATCGGCTGCCAGGTAGCGGGGCCTACCGCCCGGGTTATATAGCAGCCAACGCCAGATCAAGTTGCGGCTTCTGTTGGACGAACGTCCCGTAGAAAAACAGGTTTCCGACGACGGTGATGGGTGCCACCCGGACCCCGTAACGCGCCTTGGCTTCATCCGCCACGACCGGTGCGCTGATGTCGCGCTCGTCGAACGGGATGCCGCGATCTCCGAGGTAGTGCTTGACGGCGGCACAATCGGGGCATCCCGGACTGGTATAGACGATGACATTCTCACGCATGAAATTCCTGTCTGGATTTCTGCTTCAGTAATTCCGTCGCTCTGCAGGACCACAACCTGCCCATCAAGCGCCGTGATGTGGAGCTCGGGCGCGCCACCTAGCCGCTTACAGTAAGCTGGTTGATGACGTTGTCCACGGCGAACAGGTACCACGCATCCTGCTCCGCCCGGTTTTTTTCCGTCTGGGTATTGACCACGCCTTGCAGGGTGACCACGTGATTGTGCGTCTGGACGTGGATCTGCTCGGGATGGGGAATCATCGGATCCATTTCCAGCACCAGCGACAACACATCGCTGACTTCGTCGTCGCCGTCCTCTTCCGGAGGCAAGACTTCGAGCGTGTCCACGACGTCGCGACAGCCTGGTGTCCACCATGCCAGCACACCCACCAGACGCCTGTGCGAAAGACTGATGACCCATCCACCCAACGTCACCACGCCCGCCTCCACCGCAACCAGAATATCGCCGCTGGTGTCAGCGTCACCGATTTCCTGCAGGCTGATGGACTGTCCTTTCTTCATCACGCGCAAGGTGCAGTTCCTCAAATCGCGTGCCTCGAGCAGAAGGGTTTCCAGCATTTCGAGAATCTCACCGTCGCCTCTGGGCTCCCCAGAGGCGACCTGAAGGTGATCCACCACGCCGCGCACCTCGTCGAGAATCTCACCGTCGCCTCTGGGCTCCCCAGAGGCGACCTGAAGGTGATCCACCACGCCGCGCACCTCGAGCACCGCACTCGCGATTTCACGGGCTATTTTTTTTGCTGCGAGATTCTCGACATCGCCCTCCATGAGCAGGACGCCGTCGTCGCTCACCTCGAGATGTATAGGCCAGCGATGCAGATTGATGCGACGCTCGTGTTCCAGTCCTGCGCGGATGGCTTTGATGATGGAATGTCCGTTTTGCATGGTAGCGACCTCCTCGTTCAACATAGCACACGGGCTCCATCGGGTGCCTGCGAGGAACGATGAACACGCCACGACCGGCGCGATTGGGTGAGGCTCAGACTGGCTGGCGCGCCCGTAGCACCTTGATCTGGAACAGGGTATTGCGTTCGTCTTCCTCCAGCGCGGCACGGATGTGCTGCACCGTCGCCTGATAGCGTGGAATGATGTTGTATTTCAATGCGTTGACCCGCTTCTGCGTCTTGCGGCTGGCGGCCAGCAGGCGCCAGAGAGCATTTTCTGCCTCGCCCCGCCACAGCCTCCGCCACGGTCAGGTTGCGCAGGCGAAGGCCTCGCTTCATCGAAGCTGATGGTGCAGCCTGAAACAGCAGGTGAACTCAAGTTGATGATGCTAGACTTGGTGCGACAAGGCTGACGTTAACGCTATGCGAAAGCCCAGTCGACAATACCAAGAATTTAACAACGCGCGGAGTTCTGAAACCAATCATTAAGTTAAGGTCATCCGTTCTTATCCTCGCACCGTCCGTCCCATGGGCTCAGTCTGAATGGGCGTACGCGGTAAAGCCCGGCGATACACTCATTGGCATCGCAGCGGACTATCTCGTGGTACCGGCCAAATGGCCCCAACTGCAAACATTGAACAAGGTCTCTGACCCGAGACGATTACAACCCGGAACAAGGCTGCGCATTCCGGTTGCGCTACTCAAACGGGACGCCACGGCGGCAGAAGTCATCTTTTTTCGCGGTCACGCAACCCGGACCCCGCGTAACAGCCAGCCCATCCCGCTTACCGTGTCTGATCGACTTCAGGTCGGCGACATATTGGAAACCGATGCTGACGCCGCGGTTTCGCTTCGTTTTGTAGATGGTTCCCGGCTGTTACTGGCCCCGAATTCCAAGGTGACACTGGTAAAAATGATGCTTTTCGGCAAGACCGGAATGGCGCAGACAATTCTGAGCCTGCATCACGGCAACCTCGAAGCCCATGCCTCCAAACAGCAAGAACCCTCGGCCCGCTACGAAATCAAATCACGCGCGCTCAACCTTACCGTACGGGGTACCGAATTCCGCGCCCATGTGAGCGATACGGATCAATTCACCCGGAACGAGGTATTGTCGGGCGCAGTACGAGCCGCCGGGCTGCGTGGCAAAACCGTCGTGACCGCGGCTGGCTTTGGCACATTTGCTGCGCCCGGTGAACCACCCAGCCCACCGCAAAAGCTTGTTCCACCCCCCGATCTAAACAAGCTGCCCAGCCATATCGACAAGCTGCCGCTGCGCTTTGAATGGACTGCTACCGAGGGCGCCGTCTCCTACCGGGCACAGGTTTTCTCAGCCCGCAGCTTTGATCAGCTCATGCTCGACAACACGTTCGAAACGCCGACCGCAAAATGGATCGACCTGCCCGATGGCCGCTACTTGCTGCGCGTTCGCGGCAAGGATAGCGCTGGCCTGGAGGGCTTGAACGCCGATCGGGCGTTCGTGCTCAAGGCACGGCCTGAGCCTCCTTTTGTGATCACGCCACTGGATGGCCAGAAGTCGTATGGACCCGAAGCACATTTTCGCTGGAGTTCATCCGCGTCCCAGACCTATCTTTTCCAATTGTCCTCCAAGCCGGATTTTTCAACGTTGCTGGTCGATCAGCGCGACCTCGCGGATAGTGAAAGCAGCACTACGCTGGCGCCTGGCCAGTACTACTGGCGCATCGCTTCCATCACAGCCGGGTCGGATCAAGGCCCTTTCAGTGACGTTCAATGTTTCACTCAGCGCAAAGTTCCGGAAAGCCCAACCCTGGATACGCCCAAGCTGGACGACAAACAGTTGCAGTTGAGCTGGCGGCAAGGTGCACCCGGTGAAAGCTTCCAGTTGCAACTGGCGCGTGACCGCGGATTCACCGACGTTGTGCTGGACAAATCGATGTCAAACAACCTGGTCAGCCTGGATCGCCCCGAGCCCGGCACCTATTTCTTGCACGTCAAGACAATCGACGCCGACGGATTTGCCGGCAACTATGGCGCGGCGCAACAAATAGAGGTGCCTGCATCGAGTAAACCTTGGTGGCTACTTTTGCTGCTTCTTCCTTTGGTGCTCTAAGCAATCATGCTCGCACTGCGCGCCCGAATGGCACATTTTGTATGGATTCCGGCTGTTGCATTCGCCCTGGGTTGGGCGCTCAGCCACACGCCGCTATTCGATCAACTGGAAGCGCGGGTACAGGACGCAGACCTTAGACTGACGGCCCGGCAGCATTATTTTCGTGATGCGCTGGTCATTGATATCGACGATGCTTCGTTGCGCACCCTGCAGCCTGTTATCGGAGGCTGGCCTTACCAGCGCGACGTTTATGCGGTGCTGCTCGATTATTTAACGGAAATGGGTGCGCGCATCGTCGTGTTCGATATGCTGTTCGGCGACCCGCGCGACGGCGATGCGCAATTACGCGAGGCCATTAGCCACGCCCCATCGGTAGTGCTGGCAGCCACCGCTATCGTCGATCCTTCGCAGACGAATTCAAAGACCGATTTGCTGGGTGATCGTGCCTGGCATATTCCCGCGGGTACGCCCTCACACGCCTGGAGTGCGCTACACGCTCCGCTGAGCAATTTGCAATCGGGGAAAGGCACACGCGTCGGCGTCGCATCCGTGGTTACCGATTCGGATGGGGTCTTGCGAAAAACCCCCTTGTTCCACCAATTCAATGGCCGAACTCTTCCTTTTTTGCCGCTCGCTGCGCTGGTCTCGGGTGAAGAGCCCATCCAGGTTCACTGGAATGGCAAGGACACGATAAGCGTCGACGAGTACCTCTTCCCTGTGGATCAGACAGGAAATATCTATCCGTACTATCCGCGCAATACCAATTCGATCCTGTCCATGCCCTTCTCCCGCGTGGCCAGTGCCATGCTGGGCTTGCCTGGCCAAGTCATCGACCCTGAGTTTTTCCAGGGCAAGACGGTCTTCGTCGGCAGCTCGGCACTCAATTCCGACTGGGTACAGACACCCGTCGGTGAAATGAATGGCCTGTACCTCCTTGCGGTTCTTCATCAAGCCATGAAGTACAAACTGCTACTCATGCCACCCAAGGCGAGCTGGAATGGGTTCCTTCTGTTCATTGCACTGATCCCGGCATTCATGCTGATGCTGCGCCCGCGAAGTGGGCTCGCCGGTGTCTCGCTCAGCCTTGCGGCCGGGGTGGCGATTTACGCCACGCATCTGGGGATTCTTTCCGAATTCCAGCAACAAAGCGCATTGCTCCTGCCAATAACCATACTGATCTTTGCTGGCCTGCTGGAAATGGCGTGGACGCTCCAGCTTGTCCACGCGCAGCGAAACACGCTGATTCACGGTCTTGCACGCGTCGATGCACTGACCGGTCTTCCCAATCGCTCCGCACTGCAATTGGCGCTAACCCAGGCTATCGAACACGCAGTGACAGCCCTGAAACCTATCGCTGTGATGGTCGTGGATCTTGATCGCTTCAAATCGATCAACGACCCACTGGGCCGCGAAGTAGGTGATCAAATCCTGGTGGAGACCGGCCTGCGATTGAAGTCCAGCGCAGGTGCCAACGACATCGTGGCCCGCCTGGGCAGCGACGAGTTCTGCGTTCTGATCCACGACGCAGAGAGGAAAGCAGTCGAGCAGTTCGCGAAACAGGCGTTGGCCGCACTGGCGGCCCCCTATCGCATCAGCAATCAGGATCTGCATATCACCTCGAGCGCCGGCATCAGCCTGTTTCCCAAAGACGGGAGCGATGGTGCGACCCTCCTCAAGAATGCCGATTACGCGTTGCATCGTGCCAAGGCGCAGGGTCGAAATGACTACTGTTTTTTCACGCACGAATTTCATCTGACGGCAATGGAACAGCTCCAGATCGAGAACGATCTGCATTTTGCCTTGGCGCGAAACGAGCTGCAGCTCTACTACCAGCCACAACTCGACATGCAAAATGGGCAATTTATCGGTGTGGAAGCACTGATACGCTGGAACCATCCCAGCTTGGGTCTGCTTACGCCTGGTCGTTTCATTCCGGTCGCGGAGCAGTCCGGCCTGATCCTGGAGCTGGGAAAATGGGTATTGGAGACGGCATGCAGTCAGATCGATACATGGCGTAAAGCGGGCCTTACCCAAATCGAGCGCGTCGCTGTCAATTTCTCCGCTCGCCAGTTCGAGCAGCCTGATTTGCCTGAGCTGGTAGAAGGCACACTCCTCAAATTCCAGCTTGATCCGACCAACCTCGAAATCGAGATCACCGAGTCGGTGGCCATGAAAGATCTCGAACGCAGCATCCAGGTGCTACGCACACTCAAACAAATGGGGGTGACGCTGTCCATCGACGATTTTGGTACGGGCCACTCGTCCTTGACCTATCTGAAACAACTCCCAGTCGACATTCTCAAGATCGACGGGTCTTTCGTACACGGTCTCGAAACCGATCCCAGTGATGCAGAAATTTGCGCCTCCACCATCGCGCTTGCCCATAAGCTTGGTTTGAAGGTGGTGGCGGAAGGTATTGAAACAATAGGACAATTCGAATTCCTCAAAGGCAATCACTGCGATACAGCACAAGGGTATCTGATCAGCTATCCCGTCCCGGCAGATGAGATCCCCAGCGTCTTCTTGCTCCCCATTACGTCCTAGCGGGGTACCGTAAGCGTTGCGTGGTGACATGCCCGAATGCAGGCTCAACGCCCGAGCCGAGTGCATTGGCGGATAATGTCCGGCTTCGCCCACCCGACAGAAGCAGGCCCGCATGCAACAGGAAATCCAGGAAAAACCCCAGTACGCCGTCGTGGCGTCGGTTCAGTTGCCGGGTGTGAGCGACATGGAGTTCGAATCCTCGCTGACCGAACTGCGCGAACTGGCCAAAACACTGGGATTCACGGTTACCCGCACATTTACACAAAAACGGTCCAGCTTCGACTCCACGGCCTATCTGGGCGCGGGTAAGCGGCAGGAGATTCGACATTTTGTTCAGGGCACATCGAGCGACGAAATCGAGTCCGATCCCCGTTCGCTGAATCCTTTATATCGTCTCGATACGGTCGTCGAGGGATTGGGCGACGAGACATCAATCTCGCCCGACCCGATCGACGTCATCTTCGTTGACCATGAGATCTCCCCGTCGCAAGCACGCAATCTCGAAAACGAAGTCGGTTGTCAGGTGATGGATCGCACCATGCTCATCCTCGAAATTTTCCACCGCAACGCGCGTTCCCCCGCTGCGCGCGCACAGGTGGAAATCGCCCGTCTGAGTTATCTGGCGCCGCGTCTGCGCGAGGCGGCAAAGCTCGCCGGACCGCAAGGACGGCAACGCAGCGGCGTCGGCGGACGCGGCGCCGGCGAGTCGCATACCGAACTGGACAAGCGTAAGATCCGCGACCGCATCGCAGAGCTGCAAAAAGAGATCGCCGCAATGGACGTCGAGCGCAAGACGCAGCGCGCACGGCGGCAAGCGCACCAGGGGCTCGCCAGCGTGGCGCTGATCGGTTACACCAATGCGGGTAAGTCCACGCTGATGCGGACGCTCACGGGCAGCGAGGTGCTGGTCGCCAACAAGCTCTTCGCCACGCTCGATACCACCGTGCGCACCCTGCACCCCGAGAGTATCCCGCGCGTGCTGGTCAGCGACACGGTGGGCTTCATCAAGAACCTGCCGCACGGATTGGTCGCGTCGTTCAAGTCCACGCTCGAAGAGGCGCTGGATGCGTCGCTGCTGCTCCATGTCGTTGACGCCAGCGACCCCGGCTTCGAACGGCAGATCGACACCACCGAACACGTACTGAGCGAGATCGAGGCGCAGGACGTGCCGCGCATCCGTATTTTCAACAAAATCGACCACGTCGGCGATGCGGCGGCACAGGCCGAACACAAAGCTGCGCTGCATGCTGCGTATCCTGGCTGCATCGTGATGAGTGCACGTCGCCCGGAAGATGTTGCGACACTGCACCAGGCCATCGTCGCGTTTTTCCGGCAGAATCTCGTCGAGGCCGAGCTATTCCTGCCCTGGTCAGCCCAGCAACTGCGCGGGGAAATCTACTCGCGCTGCGAAGTGCTGGCCGAGCGCGCCGACGACGAAGGTGCGTTCTTCAGTGTCCGCGGCGAGCAAGCGGTCCTGGACAACCTGAGCGAACAGCTTGGCCAGGTGCGTTAAACAGAGGATGACCTTGCCACGCAATCCTCAATGACTGTGCCAGTGATGTGAACCAGGAAAGTGCGGGGGGATGTGAGTGAAAATAGAACCGGACCTGTCCGGTATTTTGCATAAGTAGTGTTTAAAGTCATGGCTGACAGATGCGTTCCTCCCTCTGGAAAGCACCTCTGGCCTCCCTCAGACTGGCTATCCGTAGCCAACCCAACCTGTGCCAATCCGCCGGCTTAAAGCCAGGCCGTCAGGATTTACCCTGTCTGCGGCAGCGATCGGCCCAAACGGCTGCTTCCACCCGCGAACGCAGGTTGAGCTTCTTCAGCAGGTGTTTGACGTGGACCTTCACCGTGCCTTCGGCAATGTTCATGTCGCGGGCAATCAGCTTATTGCTCTTGCCGTCGACCAGATGATCGAGAATGCGGCTTTCCTGATCGGTCAGGCCGGCTTCGCTCAGGGTGGTGGGACGGTTCTTCTCACGTAGCGAGGCGACCAGCAACTGGGTCAATCGCTCGCTGATGGTGATCTTGCCGCGTGCGGCCTCGATCAGTTTCTGCACCAGCTCTTCCGGTTCCATGTCCTTCAGCAGATAGCCGTCGGCCCCTGCCTGCAGCGCGGCCATCAGATCTTCCGCTTGGTCGGACACGGTGAGCATGATGATGCGGGAATCAAGTCCTTCATCCTTTATCGCCTTCAGCACCTCGATGCCGTTCATGTCCTTCATGTTGAGGTCGAGCAGGATCATGTCGGGTTGCAGGCGCTGTGCCAGCTGGATACCTTCCCTGCCGCTGGGGGCTTCGCCGATGAAGCGGAACTCGGAGGCGGCCTGGATCAGCTGGATCACCCCCTTGCGAAACAGCGGATGATCGTCGACGACAATGATGGTTTGAATATCGTTATGATTCATGTGGTTGTGGATAACTGTTCAGAAGAAATGTGAGAGGTGTCGCGTTGCGCGGACGGTATGAAATGCAGGGTGACGCGGACGCCCGCAATGGGAAGATTCTCTACGCGCAGCTGGCCGCCCAGGTGTCTGGCCCGCTCTTCCATGATTGTCATGCCGTAATGATGCGCGCCCGCTGCCTGTTGGACGCCGATGCCGTCATCGGTCACGCTCACTGATACCGACCCGTCGCTGTTGCAGAGTACGCTGATTCCGGCCTGTCGCGCCTGGGCATGGTTGAGCACGTTGGAGAGCGCCTCGCGCACGATCTGCAAGGTATGGATTTCCTCGTTGGGTGTCAGCGTGCAGCCGGCCAGATGAACGTCCAGCCTGATGGGAATGTCGCCACGGCCGGAAAACTCATTCACGGTGTCCTGCAGTGCGACCGCCAGACCCTCCCCGTCAATACGCAGGCGGAAGGTCGTGAGGAGTTCGCGTAACTGGCGATAGGCACTGTTGAGGCCTTCGCGCAGTTCGGCCAGCACCTCGCTGGCTTCGCTGCCTGCACCTGATTGCGGGGTCGAACCGGCAACGGGCAGCAAAGGCTTCAGACGGCTGACCTGTATTTTCATGTAGGCAAGTGACTGCGCCAGCGAATCATGCAGCTCGCGCGCCAGCGCGGCCCGCTCTTCCATTAGCGACAGTCGGTGACTCTGCTGGGTACGGCGCGCGGTGCCAATGGCGATGCCGATATGACGCGACAAAGCTTCCAGCAGCTGGGTCTGCCATTGGGCCAGTTCCCGACCCGGCGGCATTTCCAGTTGCAGCACGCCATAGTGCTGTTCGGTATCCTTGAGCGGCAGCGTCAACATGCGGCGGCCATCCTGCAGTGCATGGACGGACAGCGTTCGATGGTCGAGACATTCAGCGCAGGTCATCAAGCCACACATATTGGGGTCGCGGCTGTCCGGATGCAGGGTGCTGGCTATCACGCGTGCACGCGTTTCGCCGGTCATCACGAGGCAAGCCAACCCGTGCCCGACGCCAAGGACATTCTCCAGGTCGTTTAGCAGGATGGCATAGGTATCCGGCGCCACCGGCCCGTTGTAGAGCCGGGCGATGGAGTGATAAAGCAGTTCCAGCGAGCGGTTGGCGATGGTGAGTTCGGTGGTCTTTTCCTCCACCCGTGCTTCCAGGTTCTGATACGTTCTGGAAAGATCCTCGGCCATGTGATTAAACGCCTGGCCAAGCCGGCCCAGTTCGTCGCTGCCGGTGTGCTCGGTACGCGCTGCGAGGTTGCCGCGGCCGACATTGGCCGCAAACGACAGCAGGTCGCGTAGCGGCAGGATCAGGTCGTTGCGCGCCAGATACAGCGTGAGCGATCCGACCAGCAGCGTCATCAGCAAGGCCGCGCCGAGCACCATACGCAGGACCAGAATTTTCGCCTCGGTATCGTGCTCAATCTGCGTGACCAGATGATTGATTTCGTCGACGAATACGTTGGCCGCCGCGATCAACGGGGGCTGGGCTGCCCCGGTGGACATTCCGCCTTCCATCTGCGCCCTGAAACGCGGCTTCATCGTCTGCCAGGCCTGCAGCACCGTTGCATAGCTGCGCGTAAGCTCGGTTTCGACCTGCAGTGGCATCAGTTCTCTGATGTGGGGGTTGGCCAGCGTGGTTTCGAACGTATCGATCGCGTCTTCGAGCCGGGCCGATGCGCCCTCGCCGTCCGACAGGGCAAGGCTGGTCATTTTGTAAGTCTGCATGCGCAGACTGCCTGCCAGGTTGATTGCCTCACCGCTGCCTTGCACCGATTCGGCGATGATGCCCGAGCTGGCCATACCAAGAATGGCGAAACAGGCGATCAGTGCCAAAGCCCCGCCCAGTTTCAGCAGCAACGAATGCTGCAGAAATCCCCGTTTTTCGTTCATATCCACCTTTGGCCTCGATAGGCCACCTTTTAAATAAAGGCGTACCTCTAAAGTACTATCAGCTCAGATCGCTGAAGGTAATTCTCCGCCGATCCAGTGTAAAAACATAGGCTTAACAATTATTTCGCTTGTATCTTTTGGCTAAAACCCTGTGTCAGGGACAGAGACGTAATACATATAAATTATGCGGACCTCGAGATCGAATTTTCTTTATATGCTAGATTACGGATGCGGCATATTGTCGCATCGGCGAGTGAGCTGAATGGCCACCCGCCTGTTTCGAACGATCCGGATGGTCTTGTGCCAATCCGAAGGGACGTACCGATTACTTTCAAGATGGGGAGCACCACGACATGACACAAGACCATACACAGGACGATAACAAACTATCCGACGCCCAGCCTGATCTGAGCCGCCGGAAATTCATGAATACCGCTGCCCTGGTCGGGTTGTCCGGCGCGGGGCTTTCGTTGGGCCTGTCTGCATGCAACAAGAAATCGGCACCGGCAACGGGTGAAGGCGCGGGTGCGGGCGCGCCCGCCGCGCAGGCCGGAGGCAAGATCGATTACAGCAAGTACGAGGTTCATCCGGGTCAGCTCGATGAATACTATTCGTTTTCCAGCGGCGGCCATTCGGGCGAGTGCCGCATCTACGGCATCCCCTCCGGCCGCGAAATCAAGCGCATTCCGGTGTTCAACTTGGATGCGCTGGTCGGCTGGGGGCTGACCAACGAATCGAGGGCGATTATCGGCACCAAGCCCGACGGCACCCTGAAGTATCACACCGGCGACACGCACCACTTGCATCAGTCTTACACCGACGGCACCTACGACGGCAAGTACATGTTCGTCAACGACAAGATTCATGGCCGCCTGGCACGTATCCGCATGGACACCATGGAATGCGACAAGATCACCGAGCTGCCGAATGTCCAGGGCTTTCATGGCACCTTCACCGACAAGCGCGACCCGGTCAACCCTGATATCAACTACACCACCCGGGTATTCTGTGGCGCTGAGTTCGCGATCCCGCTGCCCAACGACGGGCGCGATGTAAATGACCCAAGCAAGTACAAGTCGATCTTCACCTGCGTCGATTCCAACACCATGGAACCCATTTGGCAGGTATTCATCGACGGCAACTGCGACCTGGTCGCCAGTTCCTACGACGGCAAGCTCGCGGCAACCAACCAGTACAACACCGAGATGGGTATTCATTACGAAGACATGATGGCGAACGAAATGGACGCTTGCCTGTTCTTCAACGTGGCCCGTATCGAAGATGCCGTGAAGGCCGGCAAGGTCAGCTATATCGCAGGCTCCAAGGTCCCCGTCGTCGACGGCACCAAGGCGTCCAACACGGATCCCAAGACCGCGCTGACGTGCTATATACCGATCCCGAAAAACCCCCACGGCGTAAACACCAGCCCCGACGGCAAGTATTACGCCTGTTCGGGCAAGCTCTCGCCGACCGCCTCGCTCATTGAGCATGCCCTCGTGCTGAAATGGTTTGATGGCGAGTTGGCCAATCCCCGCGACGCGGTGGTAGCCGAACCCGAGATCGGCCTTGGCCCGCTGCATACCGGTTTCGATGACAAGGGCAACGCCTACACTACCTTGTTCCTCGACAGCCAGATCGTGAAGTGGAATCTGGATGCCGCGATCAAGTCGTACAAGGGTGACAAGGCCGCCAAGCCGGTGGTCGATCGCATCGACGTGCATTACCAGCCCGGCCACGGCTTCACCTCGATGGGCGAAACCCGGGAATCGGACGGCCGTTACTTCATTTCGGACAACAAATTCTCCAAGGACCGCTTCCTGCCCGTGGGACCGCTCCATGCAGAAACCGCGCAGTTGATCGACATCAGCGGCGACAAAATGCTGTTGGTGGCCGACCACGCGGTTTACTCGGAGCCGCACGACTCCATCATCGTCCGTCGCGACATCATCAAGACGCGCCAGATCTACGATATGGACGAATTCCCGCTGGCAGTGAAGGATCCCAAGGACTCGGGCGTCTTCCGCAACGGCAAGAAGGTCACCGTCAAGCTCACCAGCCAAGCACCGACCTTCAGCCTGCGGGAATTCACGGTCAAGAAAGGCGATGAGGTCACTATCATCCTGACCAACCACGACAAGGTGGAAGACCTGACCCACGGCTTCGCCGTTCCCAAGTACGACATCCAGTTCATCGTCAACCCGCAGGAGACCAAATCGGTCACCTTCGTAGCGGACAAACCTGGCGTCTATTGGTGTTACTGCACCAATTTCTGCCATGCGCTGCATCTGGAAATGCGCAGCCGCATGATCGTCGAGGCTTGACCGGCTCCTTCGTTCCTACGGGGGGCGGAGCGGAGGATCACGGTTTAAAACCGCCGGCCTGGCCAGCGGATAAACACGCAATTACGGTATGCTAGGGGTCTGTTGCGCGTGTTCTATTTGATGTTCAGACATTTGCGGTATTTTTCATGAATTATCTTGCCCTCCCTATCGTCCGTTTCCTGACGATCCTTTGCCTATGCTGCGTCCCGGGGCTGGCTGCTGCTGCCAGCTACGAGGCGCCGCTGCCTGTACAACTGTCCACCGATCCCGACCTGTGTGCATACGTCCCCTGCAAGGACGTGATGCCCGGCGCCGACAGCTTTTCTCCCCGCATGGGCAAGCCGGCCTATGTCGAGGCCTACCAGAACAGAAAAGAAAAGCATGACGGTAAGGACGATCATGACGAAGAGAAAAAAAAGCACGACGGTAAGGACGATCATGGCGACGTGAAAGACAAGCATGACAGGAAAGACGGCCGCAAGCTGATCGGTTACGTATTTCTGTCCACCGACATCGTCGACATTCCCGCCTACTCGGGCAAGCCGGTGGTGACCCTGATCGGCATGGATACGAAGGGCATCGTCACCGGTGTCCGGGTTCTGAAGCACTCCGAGCCGATTTTGCTGCTGGGCATTCCTGAGGCGGAACTCACCCGCTTCATCACACAATACGTCGGCAAGTTTGTCGGCTCAAAGATCGAAGTGGGCGCGGGTCGGCCTGGGGAAGGCGTCATCGGCCTGGACGCCATCACCGGGGCCACGGTGACGGTGATCGCAGAAAACCAGGTCGTTCTGCGCAGCGGTCTGGCGATTGCCAGACAGGTGGGGATCATCGAGCCCACGATTCGCCCCCAAGCGAAATTCACCCCGGACGAGGGCACGCTGGACTGGGATGCGCTGGTGAAGAACGGCAGCATCCAGAGACTTAAGATCGATACCGCGGAGGTGGGGATGCCGCGCTCGAACCAACCCTACATCGACATTTATTTTGGCGATCTCAGTGCCCCAGTGGTGGGGCGCAGCGTGCTCGGCGATTCGGTCTATCGAAGCCTGATGTCCAGTCTCAAGCCGGACGATCATCCAATCTTCCTCATCGCCAGTGGCATCGAGTCGTTCAAGGGCTCGGGGTTTGTGCGGGGCGGGATTTACGACCGGGTACAAGTGTCACAGGATTTGGACACCTTCACCTTCCGCGATCTGGATTACATGAACCTGTACGGGATCAAGGCTGCTGGAGCGCCCGACTATCGGGAGTCGGCCATCTTCATCATCCGTTCGTCGACTTTCAGTTCGGCCTATCCCTGGGACCTGGTGTTCCTCGCCAACAAGATGGACCCGCAGACGGGTAGCCGGACCTTCGTCAACTTTGATCGCGAGTACTGGCTGCCCGGCCGTTATCTTGAGGGTGGACGTCCGAAAATCGTCAAGCCCGAAGCGACTTGGGTGACCGTTTGGAAGACGCGAAAGGTCGAGGTGGTGCTGTTTCTGCTCTGGCTTACGGCTGCAGGCACCGTTTATGCACTGCGCGACAAGCTGGTCCGCCGCTCGACGCGCAAGGACACGCGCTGGAAGGATATCCCCAAATACTTCCTCTGGATTACCTCGATCGGCTTCGTCGGATTCTATCTACTAGCCGTTCCTTCCATCACCCAGGTACTGACCTGGTTCCACGCCATCCTGTTCGAGTGGCGCTGGGAACTGTTCCTGTCCGATCCGTTCGTCTTCCTGTTCTGGATCTTCATCATCATCAGCGTGTTCTTCTGGGGGCGCGGGATGTTCTGCGGCTGGATGTGTCCCTACGGCTCGCTTGCGGAACTGACCTACCATGTGGCCGGCAAGTTGGGGCTCAAACGCTACCAGCGTCATCTATTGCCACAGAATTGGCACGACCGGATGAAATGGATCAAATACGGCATTTTTGGAATCCTGCTCGCCGTGTCCTTCTATTCCATCGGAATGGCGGAGAAACTCGCCGAAATCGAGCCGTTCAAGACCACCTTCCTGGTCGGCGTGTGGAACCGCTCGTGGCCTTTCGTGACGTTCTGGACCGTCTTGATGGTCGCGTCAGCTTTCTTCGAACGCCCCTTCTGCAAGTACCTGTGCCCGCTCGGCGCCGCCTTGGCGATCCCCTCCACGTTCCGCTGGTGGGGTCTGAAGCGGAAGCAGGAGTGTGGGCCGTGCAAAGCGTGCCAGGTGGGATGTGGCTCGCAGGCGATCGACGACAGCGGCCGCATCGACCAGCGCGAATGCCTGCTGTGTCTGGACTGCCAGGTGCTGTATTACGACGATCACGCCTGTCCGCCGCTGGTCACGGAACGCAAGGCCCGCACCAAGGCCGGCCAGCCGCTGACCGCGATCGGATCGGACGGCTATTTCATTCCAATCATTCCGATTTCCGCTCATTCCACACCGGTAGTCGCGGAACGGCCAAGCCTGCCCGCCTTCATCGGGCAGGAGTTCTTCGACCACGCATTTCCCTGGAGTCGCAAGGTGTTTGCGCAACCGCGACTGCTGCAGGCGACCAGTTTCGCCTTGGCCGTGCTGGTGACCTGGGTGTGGGTGCTCGGCGCCGCCGGCCAGATCGGCCTCGGCATCGTGCTCGGCTGGTGGCTGGGCTGGAGCGTCTATGAACTGGTGGTGCGCATGCGCTGCAAACCCTATGTCAAGGATGGTCCGTGGTGGGGGCGTAATCTGCGCCCGGCCTCCTGGGCCGACATGGCCTCTTACGTGGCATTCAAGAATCTGCTCATCGCCGTCGTCCTGTTCCTGCTCATGAAGAGCTTCGGAATACTTGATTTCCTGCAGGGTCTGCCGGCGCTGCAATGGCTTTACTAGCCGCCAGGCCGGCGGTGCTGTTCGTCCTGGCCGGCCTGCTGATCTGCATGGCGGACCACGCGCGCGCCGACATACTGACGGTGCATGCGGGCCAGTCCATCGGCGCGGCCATTGCCCAGGCCCATCCGGGGGACGAAATCCGGGTGGAACGCGGGAAGTACCACGAGAACCTGCTGATCGACAAGCCTCTGACGCTGAAGGGGATCGACCGGCCCACGCTGAGCGGCGGTCTCAAGGGCGACACCATCCGCATCACCGCCGAAGATGTCACCATCGAAGGGCTGATCGTGCGCGATTCCGGCGACAGCCTGGTCGATCAGAATGCCGGCATCTACATCCGGCCAAGTGCGCATCGCACAATCGTGCGCAACTGCGACCTGACCTATAACCTTTTCGGCCTCTGGATCGAGTCGGTCCGGGACGTGCAGATCCTCAACAATGTGATTACCGGCAAGCGTGATCACTCATCCGTACGGCGCGGCAACGGCATCCAGCTTTACAACACCCAAGGCGCGCAGATCGTCGGCAACAACATCAGCTTCGTCCGCGACGGCATCTACGTAGATGTGTCACATCACGCGCTATTCCGCAACAACCGCATCCATGACGCGCGCTACGGCACCCATTACATGAATTCCCACTACAACGTATGGGAAGGCAACGACTCGTACCACAACCGCGGTGGCCTCGCGCTGATGATGGCGCGCAACCAGATAGTGCGGAACAATCGCGCCTGGGGAAATTCCGACCACGGCATCATGCTACGCACCCTTCAGGATTCGGTGATCGAGGGCAACATCGTCGCCGGCAATAACCGCGGCTTTTTCATCTATGACGCCGAGTACAACACCATCCGCAACAATCTGGTGATCGACAATACCGTCGGCGTGCATCTGTGGGCAGGCTCCTACAAGAACAAAGCTGAAGGCAACGATTTCATCCTGAACCGCACGCAGATCAAGTACGTGGCCAGCCGGGATGTGATATGGCCCGGCAACTACTGGAGCAACTATGTTGGATGGGACCGCAATGGCGATGGCATCGGGGATGTGCCCTACGAAGCGAACGACATGGTCGATTACCTGTCCTGGCGCCATCCGATGATGAAGCTGCTGCTGGCCAGCCCGGCGGTGCAGACGCTGCGTATGGTGAGCCAGCAGTTCCCGTTACTACGCGCCACCAGCATCGTCGACCCCAAACCGCGAATGCAGCCGCACAACCTAGACTGGAGACAATGGCGTGACAAATTCTTCCACCACCCCGAATGACGCCGGCGTTCCCCTCATCGTCGTGCAGGGGGTGCGCAAGTACTATGGAAGCATCCACGCGGTCGATGGCGTCGATCTCGACATCCGTTCCGGCGAACTGTTTGGTCTTATCGGGCACAACGGTGCCGGCAAGAGCACACTGTTCAAGATGATGCTCGGCTTGATCCCCGCCACTTCGGGCGACATCCGCATCGACGGCGCGCTCGTCACCGGCCGCGGATTCCGTGCCGTACGGCGTACCGTCGGCTACCTGCCGGAGAACGTGGTGCTCTACGACAACCTTACCGGCCTCGAGACGCTGTGGTTCTTTGCCCGACTGAAAGGCGTCTCTCTGAAGGAAGCTGGACCAACGCTCGAACGAGTGGGCCTTGCGCACGCAGCCAAGCGGCGCGTGCGTGAATATTCCAAGGGTATGCGCCAGCGTCTCGGCTTTGCCCAGGCACTGCTCGGCAAGCCACGCATCCTGTTTCTCGACGAGCCCACCACAGGCCTGGACCCGGAGGCGATACGCGGCTTCTACACGACGTTGCGGCAGCTCAGGAGTGAGGGCGTGACGACGGTCATCACGTCTCATATCCTCGCCGAGATTCAGGAACGAGTGGACCGCATTGCGATCATGACCGCCGGTAAAGTACAGGCCCGCGGGACAGTCCAGGATCTGCGCGAGCAGGTGGACCTGCCGCTGTGGTTCAGCGTGCGCGTCGCGAAGGAGGATTTCGAAACGGTACGCACAGCGCTCTCCCATCTGCAGGTGGACGCGATCGAGGCGCACGACGATCACGTGAAGGTGCGCTGCCGGCGTGAAGCAAAAATGGCGGTGATCGAGGCGCTCGCGCGGCTGGGTGATCGTGTCCACGACCTCACGGTACGCGAGCCCTCGCTCGAAGACGTGTTCTTCGGCTTTTCCGATTGAGGAGGCGACATGGAAATCGCACAGATCGCCACCATCGCAAGCAAGGAATTCTGGGATCGTATCCGCAACCGCTGGGTCCTGGCTGTGGCGCTGGTATTTACCGCCTTCGCCCTGGTCATCGCCTATTTCGGCGCTGCGCAGCAGGGCTCCGTCGGCTTTCGCTCGATCGACCTCACCATCGCCAGCCTGGTCAGCCTCGTCATCTACCTGATTCCCCTGATCGCGCTGGTGCTGGGTTTCGATGCCATCGTCGGCGAGCGCGAGCGGGGATCGCTCGATCTGCTGCTCTCGATGCCGATCACGCGCCTGGAACTGCTGCTGGGCAAATACTTCGGACTGGCCGCCGCGCTGACGTTCTCGACTGTAGCCGGCTTCGGTCTGGTGGCCATCGTGCTGGCGGCCCAGCTCGATCTCAACGCCCTGTATCACTACTTTGGCTTCATGCTCAGCTCGGTGTTGCTGGGCTGCGCATTCCTGAGCCTGGCGGTGATGCTGTCGGTGTTCGCCGCCGACCGCACCCGGGCCTCGGGAATGGCGATCGCGACCTGGTTCTTCTTCGTGCTGGTGTTCGATCTGCTGCTGCTCGGCGCGCTCGTCTTCACCGGCGGCCAGTGGGGTGGCGAGATTCTCCCCTACCTGCTGCTGGCGAACCCGGCCGACGTATTTCGCATTCTCAACATCTTTTCGCTGGACGACGTCCGTACCCTGTACGGGCTGGCGACCGTTTTCCCCTCTGCCCTGGCCAATCCCTGGCTGCTTGGCCTGGTCATGCTCGCCTGGATCATGGTGCCACTGGGTATCGCAAGCTGGAGATTCCGTAAATGACTTTGACAAGACGTACGCTCATCGTTGCCGCGCTGGCAACAACCCTGCTCGCGGCCTGCGGCCAGTCTTCAGGCCCGACCACGGTGGCGCCGCTGGAAATTAACCGTAGCACCTCGTGCTCGCTCGACGGCATGTTGCTGGCCGATTATCCCGGCCCCAAGGCGCAGATCTTTTATGCCGGGCAAGCAGAGCCTGACTTCTTCTGCGACACGGTGGAAATGTTCCACATCTACCTCACACCAGAGCAGGTCCGGAATGTGCGCGGCATTTTCGTGCAGGACATGGGTAAGGCAGACTGGGACGAACCACACGGCCACTGGATCGACGCAAAGTCCGCCTATTACGTCTATGGCAGCAAGCGCGTGGGCTCAATGGGGCCGACCATCGCCAGCTTTGCGCTGGAGCAGAACGCAACGAAATTTGCTGCCGAATACGGCGGCAAGGTTTACCAGTTTGCCGACATCAAACCCGACATGGTCGTGCTGGATGGCGGCGTACTTCACGATAGCCACATGTAAAAAATCATGCCTGAATTCTTTGAAACCGTCCCGTTCGACATGGCAACGGAAATCGAACAGTTGTCCAAACTGACTTACGAATTGCGTGAGAACCGCAAGACCATCCTCCAGTTCCACGACGTGGCGGACGAAGCGGCCCTGCTGCAGAAAATCCAGACCGGCACGGTGGCCGAGCATCCGGCCTATGAGCACTATCTGGCAGCCCGAATTCTCGCCGATACTCGTGAAACCGCCCGGGCTGCCCTGACCGAACGACTGAAGGAGGCCAACAGGATATGAGCCTGAATCTTGAACTTGGCGCGACAATCGAAAACACCTTCCCGGACGATCTCGAGGAGGCGGTCGAACACCGGCAGGACACCCTCATCGTTCGTCTGAAGAATGGCGTGACACTTGAAATACGCTATGCCGCGGCCGATGCCTATTCCTTGCGCTGGGTCTACGGCGACGCCGAGTCCGGCATTGACACGGCACCACTGCACCGTGACCTGGCAACCTTTCCCAATCACTTCCACGATGCGGCTGGCCGCATCTTGGTCGACCCGGTCACGCGCCCCGATGCCACACCGGAAGACAATCTGCACCGCTTGATCCGCGCCTTGCTCGAGGACCCGATGCTCGGTGTCAAGGATATCAACTGATGCGCATGCCGCCGAGGCTGCTGTCGTTGGGAGGAGGCTTCACGATTGCGCTCGCCGCCGCCTTACTGCTGCTCGCGGATGGGCAACCGGCACGCGACATCGACCTGTTCGATAACGAGCTTTGCATTGTCGCGCCCGCAACACCCTATGACCCTGCCGCAGGCCAGCCCATGTATGCCGCGCGAGTCGTGCCTGCCGATGCACGCTGCCCGGTATGTGGCATGTACCCTGCCCGTTACCCGCACTGGGCTGCGCAAGTCATTTTCAGCGATGGCGCCGCTCATTACTTCGACTCACCGGTCAACCTGTTCGGCTTCCTCCACAAGGTCAGCCGCTACGACCGGCGCTACAGCCTCGACGATGTCGCTGTCAGCTATGTTCGCGACCTTGAGAGCGGGCAATGGGTGGAGGCCGCGCAAGCCTTCTTCGTCCACGGCTCTGAAGTCACCGGCCCGATGCGCAACGCCGATCTGCCCGCGTTCGCCAGCCGCAACGCAGCAGACGTCTTTGTCCGTCGGCACCGCGGCACCGTGCTCACTGCCCCGGACATGACGCCTCTATTGCTCGCATCCCTGAACCGAAATAGCCGTCACCGCCACTGATCCGGGCAGTTGGAACACCAGTTCCAAATAAAAAAACGGGGGAGATCAGATCTCCCCCGTTTCGTTTCCGTGCATGTCCGATGACTCGGACCCCGAAACTTATTTGGCTCTATCAGCCATTTTTGGCTTTATCAACCATGTAATTCACCGCTGCCTTCACATCGTCATCCGACAGCGTAGCGGCACCGCCGCGCGCAGGCATCATGCCTTTTGCACCGGTATAACCTTCGATTGCATGCTTGTACAGAACATCCATGCCCTGGGCGATACGCGGATCCCAATCGGTCTTGTCGCCAAACACGGGGGCGCCGGCCGCACCCGACGCATGGCACAGTGCGCAGGTCGCACCGAATACTTTCTTGCCCGCGTCATTCGTGGCCAGCTCAGGCTGGCTCGCGGTGGCGTCTTGTGTCTCCGTAACGGCCGGTGCAGGTGCAGCCGCCTCGGGCGTGGCCGGTGCAGCGCCTTCCGATGGCGCGCTTTCCTGCTTTCCGCAGGCGCTCAACAGCGTTGCAAGTGTAAGGGCAAGAATGAGCGATGTCTTTTTCATTTGAGTTTCCAGTTGGTTAGTAAAAAAGTGATTGGTTGGTCAATAGAGTGCGATTTCTGAAAGCGTGCAGTTTGGGCGGCGTGCGTATCACGGTCGAACTGGCTGCCTCGTTGTGATCCAAAATATATCATTACACCATCGGACGGTCTTCACTGCTGAAGAGCTACTCCCAACGTATCCACCACCCTACCCCTTGCCGCACAAATTTCAACATATCTCTAACAAAACATTGAGTTAACAGTATACCCACACTACCTCTTTAGAGGTAGAAATCACCTGAAAGCATATCAATCTTGCCCTTTTCTTCTGCGTTCACAGGCCTACACTGCGGTCAGCATTTCAGATAAACCAGTCTTGAATCCAGATACAAGGATGCATCATGGCGACGCAGACCCAGAAGCAGACATCCGTACTCACGCTGAGCACGCTGGCGTTCACGGCCTGCTTCGCCGTATGGATGATGTTCGCGATCATCGGCATCCCCATCAAGAAGATGCTGGGTCTGAACGAGACCGAATTCGGCATGCTGGTGGCGACACCGGTGCTGACAGGTTCGCTCATCCGGCTTCCGCTTGGCATGTGGACCGATAAACTGGGCGGTCGCATCGTCTTCTTCGTGTTGATGCTGGCAACCGTCATACCGATCTGGCTGATCGGCTACGCCACTAAATACTGGCACTTCCTGGTGCTGGCTTTGTTTGTGGGTGTGGCCGGTGGTTCCTTCTCGGTGGGGATCGCGTATGTGGCCCGCTGGTACCCGAAAAAACGCCAGGGGTTCGCCATGGGCATCTTCGGCGCCGGCAACTCGGGTGCGGCACTGACCAAGTTCGTTGCACCTTCTCTGGTGGTCGCCTACGGCTGGCAGTCGGTGCCACATGTGTATGCGGTGGCCATGCTGATCGTGGCCATACTCTTCTGGATATTCACCTATACCGACACGACGCATCATGTGCCCAGTCACATCACCTTCAGGCAACAACTCGCCGCGCTGAAGGACCCCAACGTCTGGAAGCTTTGCCAGTACTACTCGATCGTGTTCGGTGGCTATGTAGCGCTAGCGCTCTGGCTGACCAAGTATTTCATCACCGAGTATGGTTTTTCCATCAAGACCGCTGCGTTGATGGCGGCCTGTTTTTCCCTGCCGGGCGGCATTATGCGTGCGGTAGGCGGCTGGCTATCCGACAAGGTCGGTGCGCACCGTCTTACGTGGTGGGTGATGTGGATATCGTGGATCTGCCTGTTCCTGCTGTCCTATCCGCAGACCGACATGGTGATCCAGACTGCCAAGGGCGAGTTCTCTCTACATATTGGACTCAATGTCTGGGTATTCACCGGCCTGCTGTTCATCCTGGGCCTGTGCTGGGCGTTCGGCAAGGCTTCGGTATTCAAATACATCTCCGACGAATATCCCGACAACATCGGCGTTATCTCGGGCATCGTCGGCCTTATGGGCGGCTTGGGCGGTTTCATCCTGCCCATCCTGTTCGGTGTCATCGTCGATCTCACCGGGATCAACAGCGGCATCTTCATGCTGATGTACGGCATCACCTGGGTATCTCTGATCTGGATGTACCTGACCGAGGTTCGCAAGGTGCCGATGATCCGGGCCACAGAAGCCGACCCATCGAGTAACCCGCTTTCCAAGCCAGGAGTACACAGTGTCTAATAATATTAAGGAATGGGACCCCGAAGATCCCGTTTTTTGGGAATCGACTGGCAAGAAGATTGCCTACCGCAACCTGTGGATCTCGATCCCGGCACTGCTGTGCGGGTTCGCGGTCTGGGGAATGTGGGGCATCATCACGGTGCAGATGCTGAACCTCGGGTTTCCGTTCACCCAGGCCGAGCTCTTCACGCTAACCGCGATCGCCGGCATTGCCGGTGCGACGATGCGCATCCCGGCGTCGTTCCTGATCCGCCTCGCGGGCGGACGCAACGTCATTTTCCTCACCACGTCGATGTTGCTGGCGCCAGCGATCGGCACCGGCATCGTGCTGCAGCATCCCGAATGGCCGTTGTGGTCCTTCCAGCTGATGGCCTTGTGGTGCGGCGTCGGCGGCGGCAACTTCGCGTCGTCGATGTCCAACATCAGCAGCTTTTTTCCGAAGCGGCTGCAGGGCACGGCGCTCGGTCTGAACGCAGGACTTGGCAACTTCGGCGTGACGACGATGCAGATCGTCATTCCGCTCGTCATGACGGTGAGCATCTTCGGTACGTTCGGCGGTGAGCCGATGACGCTGATCAAGGAAAGCGGCTGGATCTTCGGCAAGATCACCGCCGGTACCCTGACCTGGATCCAGAACGCCGGGTTCACCTGGGTGCTGTCGCTCGTACCGCTGTCTATCCTGTGCTGGTTCGGCATGAACAACCTGAAGCCGATCTCGCCCGACACCGGCAACGCGCTCGTCGCATTCTCGAAGATCACCTACCTGTACACACTCGCATTCATGCCGTCGATCTTCATGCTCTGGCTGTACTTGCCGGCGCCGACGGGCCTCGGATTGCTCAACGTCTGGGTCGCGATTCCGCTCGACATAATGCTGATGCTGACGGTGATGAAGCTTGCCGCCTTCGGTACGATGAAAGAGGGCGTTACCAAGCAGTTCCAGATTTTCAAGAACAAGCACACCTGGGCGATGACGGTTCTCTATATCGTTACCTTCGGTTCGTTCATCGGTTTTTCGATGGCGCTACCGCTGGCGATGAAGGTCATCTTCGACGTCATTCACGTGCCCGACGCGAACGGCATCATGACGCATACGCAGGGTAATCCGAACGCGCTACCGGTGCTCGCCTATGCCTGGATCGGCCCGTTCGTCGGCGCCTTGACCCGCCCACTAGGTGGCTGGATTGCCGACAAGATCGGCGGCTCGATCGTTACCCAGTGGGTCTCTGCAGTGATGGTCGTCGCGTCAGTGGCGGTCGGTTACGTGATGATGCAGGCCTACCACTCGGCGACGCCGGAACAGTATTTCTTCACCTTCCTTGCCCTCTTCATGGTGCTGTTTGCCGCCACCGGCGTCGGCAACGGCTCGACGTTCCGCTCCATCGGCTTCATCTTCGACCGCCAGCAAGCCGGCCCGGTGCTCGGTTGGACTTCTGCCGTCGCTGCCTACGGTGCTTTCGCTGCGCCAGTCGTGATCGGCGAACAGATCAAACTTGGAACACCCGAGATGGCGATGTATGGTTTCGCTGTGTTCTACGCCCTGTGTCTGGTTATCAACTGGTGGTTCTATCTCCGCAAGAACGCCTACATTAAAAACCCGTAAACGGTGAGCGGTGGGAGTGAACGGAAAAATAGCTGGAATCGTTTACCCCCTACAACCCTCCACTCCCAGCGAGTAATTTTAGGAGCGAGCAAAAAATGAGTCACTTCCTCGACCGACTGACCTTCTTCAAGAAGAATCTGTCCGAGTATTCCAACGGCCACGGCGTCGTCAGCAACGAAGACCGCAGCTGGGAAAACGGCTACCGCAACCGCTGGCAGCACGACAAGATCGTCCGCTCGACCCACGGCGTGAACTGCACCGGCTCGTGCAGCTGGAAAATCTTCGTCAAGAACGGATTGATCACCTGGGAAATCCAGCAGACCGACTATCCTCGCACCCGCCCCGATCTGCCCAACCACGAACCGCGCGGTTGTCCGCGCGGCGCCAGCTACTCCTGGTACGTGTATTCGGCACAGCGCGTGAAATATCCACTGATCCGTGGCCGCCTGATGGAAATGTGGCGCGAGGCACGGAAGACGATGGATCCAGTGGAGGCGTGGAAGTCGATCAGTCAGGACCCGGCCAAAGCCAAGCGCTACAAGTCGGTTCGCGGCCTCGGCGGCTTCGTGCGTGCCAAATGGGACGAAGTGACGGAAATCATTGCGGCCTCCAACGTCTTCACCATCAAGGAATTTGGTCCTGATCGTGTCGCCGGCTTCTCGCCGATTCCGGCAATGTCGATGGTGAGTTACGCCGCAGGATCGCGTTATCTGTCGCTGATCGGCGGCACGCCGCTGTCGTTCTACGATTGGTACTGTGACCTGCCGCCGTCCAGCCCACAGGTGTGGGGCGAGCAGACCGACGTTCCGGAATCGGCCGACTGGTACAACTCGACCTATCTGCTGGTGTGGGGCTCCAACGTGCCGCAGACGCGCACACCCGACGCCCACTTCTACACCGAGGTTCGCTACAAAGGCACCAAGACCGTGGCCATATCGTCCGACTTCGGCGAAATGGTGAAATTCGGCGACATCTGGCTGGCCCCGAAACAGGGCACCGATGCCGCGCTGGCGCTGGCGATGGGCCACGTCATCCTCACCGAATATCACAACAAGAACAAGAGCGAGTATTTCGACCAGTATTGCCGCCAGTACAACGACATGCCGATGCTGGTCATGCTGAAGGAACATGAGGGCAAGCTGATTGCCGACCGCTTCCTGCGCGCCTCTGATCTCACCGGCAATCTGGGACAGGATAACAATCCCGAGTGGAAGACCGTGGTGTACGACGAGAACACCGGCTACCTGGTGGCGCCCAATGGCTCGGTCGGATTCCGCTGGGGCCAGTCGGGCGCGTGGAACCTGGAAATGCGCGACGGCTATTCCAGCAAGGACGTGAACCCACAGCTCACTCTGCTCGGCAGCCACGACGAAGTCGTCGAGGTGGCGCTGCCCTATTTCGGTGGCAACGACCATGACGAACTGCTGACGCGCAACCTGCCAGTCAAGGTCATCAGCATCGGCGGCAAGGACGTGCGCATTGCCACCACCTATGACCTGTCGATGGCGAACTACGGCGTCGACCGCGGTCTCGGCGGGCCGAACATTCCCACCAGTTACGACGACGACGTGCCCTACACGCCAGCCTGGGCCGAGAAGCACTGCGGCGTACCGCGTGCCGACATCATCACGGTGGCGCGCGAGTTCGCTGACAACGCCGACAAGACCCACGGCAAATCCATGGTCATTCTCGGCGC
>CAJDWX010000007.1_pt1 | contig 37578 bp, 42 predicted proteins | sample 7391741 | NCBI WGS metagenome assembly CAJDWX01 (sample SAMEA7055741, study PRJEB34461) | soil metagenome | biome: terrestrial ecosystem; feature: Peninsula; material: soil | place: Antarctica | collected 2016
GTTGGAGAAGGCATTCTGCAGCATACTCATCATCACCAGACCCGGCACCAGGAAGCTGGTGTACGAAACGCCGGGATAGACCTCGACACGTGTTTCAAGCGCATGCGAAAAGATCAGGAGATACAGCAGCGCCATCACCACCGGTGCGACCACGGTCTGAACCCCCACTTTCCAGAAGCGCAGGAGTTCCTTGTAAAAGAGTGCCGACCACCCGCTCATGTACGTTTCATGATGTCGGTGAAGACATCCTCCAGATCAGGTTCCTGCAAATGCATTTCGATCACGCGCACCCCAGCACCGCGCAGGTCGGTCAGCAGGGTTTCCAGTTCTCTATAGTCACTGAAATTGACGCGCCAGCTGCCCTCCGCACCGCGTAGCAGGCGAGTCTGCCAGGCGATCGGCACGTCGTCCCGATCCAGCCGCAGTTGCGCGCAATGCTCGTTGGTCAATTGCAGCAGGTTGCGCGTGGTATCGCAGGCGACGACCCGGCCGCTCTTCAGCATCGCGATACGGCCGCACAGCGCTTCGGCCTCTTCCAGGTAATGCGTAGTCAAGAGGATGGTATGCCCCTCGCGATTGAGGCGGCTGATGAATTCCCACAACGAGCGGCGCAGATCAACGTCGACACCCGCCGTCGGCTCGTCGAGCACGATAACAGGTGGCTTGTGCACCAGCGCTTGCGCCACCAGCAACCGCCGCTTCATGCCGCCCGACAGGTTCTGCGTGTTCTTGTCGGCGTGCTGGACCAGATCGAGGTGGTGCATGATTTCGTCGATCCAGCCGTCATTGTGCTTGAGGCCAAAGTAGCTGGACTGGATGCGCAGGGTTTCGCGCACATTGAAAAAAGGATCGTAGACCAGTTCCTGCGGCACAACGCCCAGCGCACGCCGCGACTGACGGTAGTCACGTACCACATCGTGGCCCAGGATGGCAGCGCGTCCGGAATCGGCGCGAGTCAGCCCGGCAAGAATGGAAATCAGTGTGGTCTTGCCCGCTCCGTTGGGGCCCAGCAGCCCGAAAAATTCACCTGGCTGGACATCGAGCGAGACATTGTCGAGCGCCAGGGTGGAACCAAAACGCTTGCGCAGGTCGCTGACCCGGATGGCAGGCGTTGTCTCGCTCATGTCGTCAGCAGATCGGATACGCCATACAGGTCGGCCAGCGTAATAAAACTGGGCGGCAATCCGGTACAGGTCAAGGTACGGCCAGCCAGACGGGTCTGCCGCATGGCGCTGAATATGAGTGCGAGCGCGGCCGAATCGGCACTCTCGACCCCGCTGAAATCCAGCGTATCGACACCTTTTTCAAGCTGGGGCTGCAATTCGCGCAGCAGGCCGCCCACAGTGTCGACGGTCACCGCACCGGTGACGCGACAGCATGTGCTGTCACACGCAATCACGAGCCTGAACGCGGCGCCGGCTGGGGCGCGCTACGTGCGGACTTGTCGGTCAGGATCTTGATCAGCCCATCGATCCCGCTCTGACGGATGGTGCTGGCGAAGGAGGCACGGTAATTGGTGATCAGACTGACCCCATCGATCGACACGTCGTAGACCTTCCAGCCGAAATTGGTCTTGTACATGCTGTAATCAATGGGAATGGGTTGGCGACCAGGCTCGCGAATTTCAGAGCGAACCGTGACGTCGGTATCGTCAGGTTTCATTGTCAGCGGCCTGAACTCGATGGTCTGGTCGGTAAAGGCCGTCAGCGAACTGGAGTAGGTCCGCACCAGCAGATTGCGGAACTCGGTCACCAGTGTCTGCTTCTGACTGGCGGTGGCGCGCGGCCAGTACCTGCCGACGGCCAACTGGGTCATGCGATTGAAGTCGAAATTGGGCAGGATCTTGGCTTCGACCAACTGATACACCTTGTTCAGATCGCCGCCCTGGATCTGCTTGTCCTGCTTCAGGATGGCAAGCACTTCCTGCGTGGTGTCGCGTGCCAGCACATCGGGTGGCGTATCTGCGGCCAGTGCCACGTTGGTGCCAAACCCCGACACCAGCGTCAGAAGCAGAAAAAACGTACGCAACATAACTATGTCCTATTCGAAAAAGAGATCTATGGAAAAACGGGTTATCAGGTAGACGCCAGCGTGTTACTTGAGTTCACCTGTCAGGCGCGCCAACTTTGCCACATTCATGTTGTAGTCGTTCACCGTACGCAGATATTCCGTCTGCACCAGGACGTAGCTCTTGATCGCGTCGGCCACCTTGTCGGCGCTTTCCAGGCCCGCAGACAGATCAGCCAGCCCGACGAATGCGTTGGCGCTGAGGCGCCAGCCGGCATTTCCCTGGACCTCCTGCACCATGCTGCGCGCGGCTTCGACCACCTGTTCACGTTCCTTGATGCGCGGGTCGGCTGCCAGGCTCATTTCCACGGCCTGCTGCAGATTGATGGTGTCGGCCTCGCCCGGCACAGCGGTCAGCAGCATGCCGGCCGTCAGGAGTGTGCGAGTCAGCATGTGACACGTCATTTTGGTGGCTCTTCTTCAGCCTTGCCGTATAAAAACTGGCCGATCAGACTCTCCAGCACCACCGCATCCTGCGTGATTAATATCCGGTCATTGTCTTTCAGTTTCTGGCTGTCGCCGCCGGCTTCGAGTCCGATGTATTGCTCGCCCAGCAGGCCCGAGGTCATGATGGCCGCGGACGTGTCCTTGGGAAAAATATAGCGCTTGTCCAGGCGAAGCGTGACGACAGCTTCGTATTTTTCGTTGTCAAAGCGAATATCCGCCACCCTGCCCACGACCACACCCGCGCTTTTGACCGGTGCTCGGGGCTTGAGGCCACCGATGTTCAGGAAATCAGCGGTGACTTCATAGCTGTTTGCCGCGCTCACAGTGCTGGTGCTGCCGACCTTGAGCGCCAGGAACAGCAATGCGCCGACGCCTGCGATGACGAATAATCCTACCCAGAGATCGAGTACGGTCCTGTTCATTTAATTGAGTCCCCGGAACATGAATGCGGTCAAGATAAAATCCAGCACCAGCACGGCCAGGCTGGAGGTCACGACGGTGCGCGTGGTGGCGCCCGATACGCCTTCGGCAGTGGGTGGCGCATCGTAGCCCTCGAACAGCGCGATGGTAGTAACAGCGAGTCCGAACACAATGCTCTTGACGACACCGTTCATGATGTCCTGCCCGAAATCGACGGAGCCTTGCATCTGCGACCAGAACGTCCCTTCATCCACGCCGATCAGCTTCACGCCAACCAGATAGCCGCCCAACACGCCCATGGCCGAGAACATCGCCGCCAAAATCGGCATCGAAATCACCCCCGCCCAGAAGCGCGGCGCCACCACACGGGCGATCGGGTCGACCGCCATCATTTCCATCGCCGACAACTGCTCGGTCGCCTTCATCAGACCAATTTCCGCAGTGATCGCCGACCCGGCCCGGCTGGCGAACAAAAGGCCGGCCAGGACCGGTCCCAACTCGCGCACCAGCGAGAGCGCCACCAGCGTGCCCAGCGCCGACTCCGAACCGAACCGCTGCAACGTTTCATAGCCCTGCAGGCCGAGCACCATGCCGACGAACAGCCCCGACACCAGGATGATGATGAGCGAGAGCACACCGGTGAAGTACATCTCGCGGATGGTCAGGCCAAAGCGGCGGAACGCCGTTCCCGAATGCAGCAGCACCGCCAGAAAGAAACGGCTGGCAAAGCCGATGCGCCAAACGCCCTGTATGGTGTGATACCCCAGATTTTCGATAGCCTGCTTAAGCACTCCGCACTCCCAACCCAAGGTCGTCGATGTAGGGCGGTGCCGGATAGTGGAACGGTACCGGCCCATCCGACTCGCCATGCACGAACTGGTGCACATACGGCAGCCCGGACGCCCGGATCTCCTCTGCCGTACCCTCTGCCACGACCACGCCTTCAGAGACGAAATAAACGTAGTCGACGATTTTCAGTGACTCCTGTACATCATGCGTGACCACCAGCGAGGTTAGTCCCAGCGTATCGGTCAGGCGCCGGATCAGGTTACCGGTCACCCCCAGTGAAATGGGGTCAAGGCCGGCAAACGGCTCGTCGTACATCACCAGCATGGGCTCCAGCGCAATCGCACGGGCCAGCGCCACCCGCCGCGCCATGCCGCCGGAAAGTTCGGCCGGCATCAGGTGGGCGGCACCGCGCAAGCCCACTGCATGCAGTTTCATCAGCACCAGGTCGCGAATAGTGTCTTCCGGCAGATCGGTGTGCTCGCGCAACTGGAAGGCCACATTGTCGAACACCGACATGTCGGTAAACAGCGCGCCGAACTGGAACAGCATGCCCATCTTGCGGCGTAGCCGGTAGAGCCCCGCCTGGTCGAGCTCGTTCAGCGACTCACCGGCGACGCGCACCGTACCCTTGCCAGGCTTGATCTGCCCGCCGATCAGGCGCAGAAGGGTGGTTTTGCCGCAACCGCTGCTGCCCATGATGGCCACGACCTGCCCCCGTTTGGCGGTCAGGTTGACACCCTTCAAAACCGGCCGGGTACCGTAGCCAAATACAGCATCTTCGATTTCGACCAGAATATCGTTTTGCAAGAAATCGGGCCTGTTTTTATAGTTGAGGGCCGCTATTCTACCGAAGCCGGGCACTCCTCTGCCATCGGCAGGCGTTTTCCCGCATGCTCAATAACCCATGATCTGCTTCAGGGTATTCACCTGCTCCAGGTGCTCGAGGTCGCCGCGCAGGCTGAATACGAACAGGGGTTCGCCGGTTGCCGCCTGCGCTGTGATGCGCTTTGCCAGTGCTCGCAGATCGGCGGCCGTGTCCAGCCACCAGACATGCTTCGCCACCCACGCGGGGGTCGCCAGCAGGACGCGGGGCGAAACCGGCGGAGCCGTTCCCGGATCGCCCGGCTCCAGTACGAAGAAAAACGTCTCCAGGGTGTCGTACAGCCAGCGTTCCCAGGTTGCCCCAGATGCGGCCTGCCACACGACTGCCGGCAGATAGACCGCCTGGAATTGCGTGTTGTAATAAGACAACAGCCAGTCCTCCGGCAGGTCTTCCGGATAGAAGCTGCCGCGCCAATCGGGCCGGTCCCAATTCATGGCGCCGACCAGGACGAGTGTGCGGGATGTCATGGCGTCATTATGCTGCCGTGGCGGCACGGCCCGCTATCCACCCTGCAAGACCGTGTTCAGGCCCGGCGCCAGGTGGTACCACTGGCCCCGTCCTCCAGCACAATGCCAGCTGCGTCCAGTGTGTCGCGAATGCGGTCGGACTCGGCAAAATCCTTTGTCTGGCGCGCTACCTGGCGCGCTTCGATCAAGGCTTCGATGCCGGCTTCGGACAAGCCGTCGGCAGCGCTCCCGGCCTGCAGGAAATCCGCCGCCTCGCGCTGCAACAAACCGAGCACCGCGCCCAGGCTGCGCAGCGTCGTCGCGGCGGCGGCATCGCCACGGTTGGCCTCGCCGGCCAGTTCGAACAGCACGGCGAGTGCTTCCGGGGTATTGAAGTCGTCGTCCATCGCCGCCTGGAAGCGCCGGGCGGCCGGCTGCTCCCAATCGGGAGCGGGAGCAGCGACGGGCGTGCTCTTCAGTGCCGTGTACAGTCGGGTCAGCGCAGCCTTGGCGTCGTCAAGGTGTGCATCCGAATAATTCAGCGGGCTGCGGTAATGCGCGCGCAGGATGAAAAAGCGCACCACTTCAGCATCGTATTTCGTCAGCACTTCGCGAATGGTGAAGAAGTTGCCCAGCGACTTCGACATCTTCTCGTTGTCCACCCGCACGAAGCCGTTGTGCAGCCAGTAGTTGACGAAGGTGCAGCCGTGTGCGCCCTCGGACTGGGCGATTTCGTTTTCGTGATGCGGAAACTGCAGGTCCTGCCCGCCACCATGGATGTCGAAATGCCTGCCGAGCAGTTCTGCGCTCATCGCCGAGCATTCGATGTGCCAGCCGGGGCGGCCCGATCCCCACGGAGATTCCCACGCAGGTTCGCCGGGCTTGGCAGCTTTCCACAACACGAAATCCATCGGGTCGCGTTTGTTCGGGTCGATGCCCACACGCTCGCCCGCACGCAGTTCGTCCAGGCTTTTGCCCGACAGCCGGCCGTATGCCGGAAAGGCGCGCACGCTGTAGTACACGTCGCCGTTGGGCGCCGGATAGGCCAGGTCATTGCGGATCAACTGTTCGATCAGCGTCAGCATCTGCGCGACATATTCGGTGGCGCGCGGTTCGTGGTCGGGCGGCAGTACGCCTAGCGCGCGCTCGTCCTCATGCATCGCGGCAATGAAGCGCCCGGTCAGCTCGGCCGGCGTTTCGCCGTTTTCCTGCGCACGCTTAATGATCTTGTCATCGATGTCAGTGATGTTGCGGACGTATTCGACCCGGTAGCCGCTGGAACGCAGCCAGCGTGTCACCATGTCGAACACCACGAACACCCGCGCGTGTCCCAGATGACACAGGTCGTATACCGTCATGCCGCAGACATACATGCGAACGACGCCGGGGGCGAGCGGAACGAATTCTTCCTTGGTGCGCGTGAGGGAATTGGTGATGTGCAGCATGGTGCAAACGGGTCTGGGGCGAAAGGTCAGGGGGCGGTCTGGAGCGGCGCAGCGACTGTCTTAGCGGGGTCGATGTTGTTAGAATGCCGGCTTCCCAAGATGATCCGAGCATATCACATGGTCTTGTCGCGCTTCCTTGTCGCCGTTGTTGCCGGCGTCATGCTCGTCAGCCTCCCCGTGCAGGCCGATGAAATCCAGGATATCAACCTGAAGTTCCGCAACGGCGAACTGACCACCGCGCTCGACCAGGCCAATCGCTATCTGGCCGGCAAGCCGCAGGACGCGCAGGCCCTGTTCCTGAAAGGCCTGATCCTCGGCGACCTGGGCAAGACCAACGATGCTATCGAGGTGTTCAAGGACCTGACCGGAAATTATCCCGAACTGCCCGAGCCCTACAACAACCTGGCCGTCCTCTACGCTTCGCAGGGCCGATATGAACTGGCCCGCAACGCCCTCGAAATGGCCATTCGAAGCCACCCCGACTACGCCACCGCGCACGAGAATCTTGGTGACATTTATGCCAAAATGGCGGCGATCGAGTATGGCAAGGTTCTGGCGCTGGACAAGGGCAACCACACCGCTCAAACCCGGCTCAAGCTGATCCAGAATATGCTCGACGGCCAGGCAACCCGATCGGCGACCAAGCCCGTGTCAGGCTCCGCCCCACCGGCCAAATAAAACAACAAGGGCAGCCCCCGGCGCCTGCAACGCGCTCGGAGCAATTTATCCACGTAAAACTCTCCACAGGATTCAACATGGTCAAGCTGCATACGAATCACGGCATCATCACCCTCGAACTCGACGCCAAAAAAGCGCCGAAGACGGTAGAAAACTTTCTGCAGTACGTGCGTGACGGCTTTTTCGACGGCACGCTCTTCCATCGCGTGATCGACGGCTTCATGATCCAGGGCGGCGGTTACGAGCCCGATTTGACGCAGAAGCCCACCCGCGACGCGATCGAGAACGAAGCCTACAACGAGCTCAAGAACAATGCCTACACCGTCGCCATGGCGCGCACGTCCATCCCCGGTTCGGCCACGGCACAGTTCTTCATCAACCTCGCCGACAACAGCTTCCTAAATTTCACCGCGCGGACCCCAATGGGTTATGGCTATGCCGTGTTCGGCAAGGTGGTCGACGGTACCGACGTGGTCGATGCGATCAAAAAGCTGAAGACCGGCAGCCGCGGCGGTCTTCAGGATGTGCCGCTAGAGGACGTGGTGATCACCAAGGCAGAAATCGTCTGACCGATTCGGTGAGGCTGACTGCAAAATCAGGCGCAGGCCGCACCTATTTCGTTGCCGACCTGCACCTCACCGACGAACGCCCGGCTGCCACCGGGCGTTTTTTTCGCTTACTGCAGGATGAGATGGTGGGTGCGGACGCGCTCTACATTCTGGGAGACCTGTTCGAGACCTGGATCGGCGACGATCACGGCGATCAGGTCGCCGGCGACACGGCACAGCGGCTCGCGGCTTTGGCTGCAACAGGCACCCGGGTGTACTTCATGCACGGCAACCGTGATTTCATGCTGGCCGAACGCTACGCCGCACGGTCCGGCATGACGCTGATTGCCGATCCCGCGCGAATCGATCTGTATGGCGTGCCGACGCTGCTGATGCACGGCGACACCCTGTGTACCGACGATACCGCCTACCAGGCCTTTCGCCGCCGCACTCGTCATCCGCTGACGCGCACGCTCCTGCGCCGCCTGCCCCGGACGTGGCGTCAGCACATGGCTCACCAGGCGCGGGCGGGCAGCGAAGCGGCCAAGGCGCGCAAGGCCGCCGAGATCATGGATGTGAATGCCGAAGAAGTGGTGCGCGTGCTACGCGAACAGCAGGCCTGCCGCCTGATCCACGGCCATACCCACCGTCCCGCGCAACATGTCCACCAGGTCGACGACCGCGCGTGCGAGCGCTGGGTGGTGCCGGACTGGTATACCCGCTGGGGCTATGTCGTCTGCGACGTCGCCGGCTGCACGCTGCAGGTGGACACGCTATGACGGCGCGCTGATCTGCGTCGTGCCCTCCGGCACTCGGAACAGATCGGGATTCACCGGCTGTCGGGTTTCGCTCTCGAATTTGCGTGACCGTCCGGTGAACTCGTGTTCCTCGAGCGGCAGCCCAAGTGTAAGCGTGTCACCCGAATTCCATACCTGATTCGCCAGATCGCAATCGTGCTGCATGTCGGGTGGCGACGCCTTCCACACCCGGTATTGGGTCGCGGCGAGAATGGATTTCAGTTCGCCCATCGCGCGGGCCGCATCCATGGCATGCCTGACGGCAATGCCTTCGCTGCATACGACGCCCTTGACCGTCAGGGTGAAACGCCGGCCACCGCGTGCGGCCTCGCCCGCTTCGAGCCTGGAGGCCCAGTCAGCAGGTTTCGGCGGTAGCACACCGGACGCAAACACCATCGCCAGCTTGCTGTCCTGCATAACGTTGACGACCACACGCCGCTGCCGGTCCAGCAGAGTGAAATCGCCCGTATCCTCGCCACTGTCCATGCGCATGAAATCCGGGGTGACCAGAATGCGCGTCAGATAGGGCGGATCGCCAGGGTCCTGATCGACATAACGCAGTACCGTCATGTCGGCTGCATGCGCCAGTCCGACGCACAACGCAAACACGCCGAGCAGCGCTTTCATCACGCCAGCCCGCGCGCCAGGTCGGCCTCGATGTCGGCCACCGATTCCAGGCCAACAGCGATGCGTATCAATCCGTCGCTGATACCGGCTGCAGCACGCTGCTCCACCGTCATGCGGCCGTGCGTGGTCGACGCGGGATGCGTGATCGTGGATTTGGTATCGCCCAGGTTGGCGGTGATCGACAGCAGTTTCGTTGCATCGATCAGCTTCCAGGCGGCGTCCTTGCCGCCTTCGAGTTCGAACGAGACAATGCCGCCACCGGTTTTCTGCTGGCGCATCGCGAGTTCGTGCTGCGGGTGCGAAGGCAGGCCTGGATACCACACGCGTGCCACCTGCGGCTGGGCTTCCAGCCATTGTGCCAGTGCCAGCGCGTTGCGCGAATGCGCTTCCATGCGCAACCACAGCGTTTCCATGCCTTTCAGGATCACCCAGGCATTGAACGCCGACAGCGTCGGCCCTGCGGTGCGCAGGAAGCCAAAAACGCCCTCCATCAACTCCTTGCTGCCCAGCACGGCACCCCCAATTATCCTGCCCTGTCCGTCGAGGTACTTGGTGGCGGAATGGATGATGATGTCGGCGCCGAATTCCAGTGGCTTCTGCAGCGCGGGCGAACAGAAGCAGTTATCGACTGCGAGCCAGGCCCCAGCATCGTGGGCTATGTCGGCGAGCGCGCGAATATCACTGACCTCGGTCAGCGGATTGGACGGCGACTCGACAAAAAAGAGCTTCGTGTTCGGCTTCACCGCCGCCCGCCATTCTGCCGGGTCGGTCGGCGACACATAGGTCGTTTCGACACCGAAACGTCCGAGGATGTTGGAGAACAGTTGCACCGTCGAGCCAAAGATCGAGCGCGACGCGACGACGTGCTCGCCTGCCTTCATCAAGCCCATCACGGTCGCGAGGATCGCGGCCATGCCGGAGGCAAACGCGACGCAGCGCTCGGCACCTTCCAGCGCGGCAAGCCGTGCTTCCATCATGTTGACGGTGGGATTGACGAAGCGCGAGTAGATGGGTCCGGGCTGCTCGCCCTTGAAGCGTGCCGCCGCTTCCGCCGCGCTGCCGAACATGAAGCTCGAAGTAAGGAATATCGCCTCCGAGTGTTCGTTGAACTGGCTGCGTACCGACCCGGCACGCACGGCCAGGGTCTCGATGTCATATTCGTCGTTATCCATCTGTGACTCCAAAATAAAAAACCCCGAACGGCTGCGCGGTTCGGGGTTTCCCTGGCGACGCTTTAGCCGAATTTATCAAGCGCCCGCAAGCTGAGGTTCAAATCGGCGCCACGTGCAATGCACCCGCCACAATTTACGCCCGGCACCGGACACGGTCAACCGTTATTCACCGCCAGGTTGAGATCAAGCTGCTGGGTCGACAGCGCCGACGGTGGCGGCGTTTCACCGTTGCGCACGGCTTCGACATAGTTCAGGTATTCAGGCGTGACGTCTCCCGTGACATAGCGACCATCAAAGCACGAGGTGTCGAAGTCGGGAATCGCCGGGTTGCCCGCCCTGACCACCTCCACCATGGCATCGAGGTCCTGATAAATCAGCGCGTCGCAGCCGATCTCGCGCGCAATCTCGTCACCGCTGCGGCCGCTGGCGATCAGTTCGTCGCGAGTTGGCATGTCGATGCCGTAGACGTTGGAATACCGCACCGGCGGCGAAGCCGAAGCGAAATAGACCTTGGCGGCGCCGGCATCGCGTGCCATCTGGACGATCTCGCGACTGGTGGTGCCGCGCACAATGGAGTCGTCGACCAGCAGTACGTTCTGCCCCTTGAATTCTTCGCCGATGGCATTGAGCTTCTGTCGTACCGATTTCTTGCGCAACGCCTGTCCGGGCATGATGAAGGTGCGCCCGATGTAGCGGTTCTTGATGAAGCCTTCGCGGTACGGCACGTGGAGATGGTTGGCCAGCTGCAGCGCAGAGGGGCGGCTGGTGTCGGGAATCGGAATCACCACGTCGATCTTCAGGTGGGAGAACTCACGCTTGATCTTTTCGGCCAGCGACACGCCCATGGCGAGCCGCGTGTTGTAGACCGAAACACCATCCATCACCGAGTCGGGACGTGCGAGGTACACGTACTCGAAAATGCAGGGATTGAGCACGGCCTTGTCACTGCACAGTCGGCTATGCAGCTTGCGCTGGTAGTCGACAAATATCGCTTCGCCTGGCGCCACATCGCGCAGCAGTCGGAAACCCAGCGTATCGACCGCCACACTTTCCGACGCAATAATGTATTCGTGCGGGACGACCTGGTCGTTGACGCCGATCACCAGCGGCCGGATACCGTGCGGGTCGCGGAAGGCGAGCAGACCGTAGCCGGCGATAAAGGCCGTCACGGCATAGGCACCCTTGCAGCGTGCATGCACGCCCGCCACTGCGCCGAATATCGTGTCCAGGTTCAGCTGCCGTCCCGACGCGCGCACCTGCAGTTCATGCGCCAGCACGTTGAGCAGCACCTCGGAATCCGAGTTGGTGTTGACGTGGCGCAGGTCAGCGCGGAACAGCGACTCCTTGAGTTCGTGGGTATTGGTGAGGTTGCCGTTGTGCCCCAGCACGATGCCGTACGGCGAGTTGACGTAGAACGGCTGCGATTCGGCCGACGACGACGCGCTGCCGGCGGTGGGATAACGCACATGCGCAACGCCCATGTCGCCCAGCAGGCTGCGCATGTCGCGGGTGCGGAACACATCGCGTGCCAGCCCCTGACCCTTATGCATGTGAAAGCGACTTTCTTCCGCGGTCACGATTCCGGCCGCATCCTGTCCGCGATGCTGCAGCACCATCAGCCCGTCATACAAAAGCTGATTGGCTGCCGAATTGGAAACGACTCCGATTACCCCGCACATGATGTGCACCCGTCCATAAAGTTATTCAAAATGAATATATTTCGCCACGTCGACCGGCACCAGCGGTAAGGCGTGCTGCGCCATCGCCTGCAGACTGCCCGACAGCCTGGCCTGCTTCCAGAAATCGGTACGCGGCAACGACGTCAGTCCGGCCGCGAGCGTCAGACCGACCAGGATCACCAGTCCCTTGGTCATTCCCAGCACGCCGCCCAGCACCTTGTCTACCCCGCCCAGCCCCACTGCCTTGACCAGCGAAGACAGGATATGTCCAAGCAACAGCACGCTGATCAGCACCACCAGAAAAACCACCGCAAAACCGGCGAAATAGCGGATGCCCGGGCTCTCGATTCCGGCCGGAAGCCACGGCGCCACCAGCAAGGCGCCCCATCTGCCCAGCGCAAACGCCAGAATCCAGGCCATCAGCGAAAACAGCGTATCGACCATGCCACGCATCAGGCCGCGCACCACGGTCAGTACCAGCACCAGCAGCACGATGATGTCGAGCATGCTCATTTGGTCAGCACCTGCCCGGCCATGCCGTTTTCGGCCAATCTCACGGCAGCTGCCACGGCGGCCTCGCGCGTCGGAAAGGGACCCACGCGCACCCGTGTCAGGTTGCCGACTGTATCGGTATAGCTCGGCAAACCCACCAGCGCCGCACGTGCCTTGAGTTCGCGCGCTTTGGCGCCATCGGACAAGGCGGCAAGTTGCACCACGAACATTTCACTGGCTGCCACAGGCTTGCTCTGGGGAACCGGCGCAGCAACGGGGTGCGGCTTGGGCTGCGGTTTGGCTGGTTCTTTTCTGACAGGCTCGGCTCTCACAGGTTCAGGCTTGGCCGCCTCGTGCTCAGGAGTCGGCTCGGGGGGCGGGACAGACACCGGTGCGGAAGAGTCGGGCGCCGGCGCGGTCGTCTGTTCGGGTACCGGTGCCGGCGTCGTGGTCATATGGACCGACAGCGCGCTCGTCGGCGGCGGCTCGTCTTCCAGCAGCAGCGGCAATACGATCACCGCCAGCAAGGCCAACGCTACCGCACCGATCAGTCGGCGTCGGGCAAGGCGTTTGAGGTCATTTTCACTGCTGGGTGGTGGCATGGTCGAGCACGGCGGCAACGGTATAGAACGAACCGAAGATGAGAATTCTATCATCTTCGCGTGCCGCGCTTCGCGCCGCAGCAAGTGCGCTGTTTGCATCCGGCTGCACACGTATCGGCGGTGCCTCACCCACCTGCCCACGCAGTACGGCAGCCAGCGTCTCGGCGTCCTGCGCACGTGGCGAATCAGGCGTACACGTCCACCAGGCATCGATTTCGTCGCGCAATGCCGCAAACACACCCGCCGCATCCTTGTCGGCCAACATGCCCACTACGGCCAGCGTGCGTCCGCCTATCGGCTGGTCGCGCAGTGTGGCGGCCAGCGCACGCGCGGCTTCGGGATTGTGCGCCACGTCCAGAATGACCGCCGGCGCCTGGGCTATGTACTGGAACCGGCCCGGTATGCGTGTGGCTGCCAGTCCATGGCGTATCGCCGCTTCGCTCACAGGCAGACGATCCTGCAGGGCATCCAGCGCTGCCAGCGCACCGGACGCGTTGCGCAACTGGCACACACCCGTCATGACGGGCAGCGGCAAGTCCGCCCAGTGCGTGTCGAGGCCGTGATAGTTCCAGCGATTACCCGCGCTCTCTACGAAAAAATCCCGGTCCACGCATCGCAGGTCGGCGCCGATACGGCGGACATGCGCAAGCAGGCTCGCGGGCGGCATGGGGTCGACGCAAACAGCAGGTCGGCCGGCACGATAGATGCCCGCCTTCTCGAAGCCGATTTTTTCGCGGCTGTCGCCCAGGTAGTCCATGTGATCGAGGTCGACGCCGGTGACAACCGCGACGTCGGCGTCGAATACGTTCACGGCATCGAGCCGCCCGCCGAGGCCCACCTCAAGAATGGCCACGTCGATACCGGAATCGATGAATAGGGCCATTGCGCCGAGTGTGCCGAATTCGAAATAGGTCAACGAGACGTCACCGCGTGCCGCGTCGACGCGCTCGAACGCAGCAACGAGTTCGCCATCGCTCGCCTCTCTGCCGGCGATTCGAACGCGTTCGTTGTAGCGCAGCAGATGCGGCGAGCTGTAGAGGCCGGTCCTGTAGCCGGCGGCACCGAGTATGGCTTCCAGATAGGCGCAGGTAGAACCCTTTCCGTTGGTGCCGCCAACCACGATAAGCGGAAAATCAGGCGCCAGCCCGAGCGTTTCACTGACCCGACGCACCCGATCGAGGCCGAGTTCGATCGTGCTGGGATGCAGTTGTTCGAGCCGTTCCAGCCAGGCATCAAGAGAGGTCGGACGTTGCACGATCAGCATTACCGTTGATGACGGAGAAACCGGAAAGAAAAGACGGGATGTGCGGATACGGGCATTGTCGCGGCGGCTCTGAGCGCTCGATCAGCCGTGGGTTTCAGGCTGCCAGCGCGGGACGTCCCATCATCATGGTCAGTGTGGCCGCCAGTTCGCTACGCATCTGGCGACGATCGATGATGCGGTCGATAGCGCCCTTTCCCTGCAGGAATTCGGCGCGTTGAAAGCCTTCCGGCAGCGTTTCGCGCACGGTCTGCTCGATCACGCGTGGACCGGCAAAGCCGATCAGCGCATTGGGCTCGGCGACGATCAGGTCGCCCAGCATGGCGAAGCTTGCCGACACGCCGCCCATGGTCGGATCGGTCAGCACCGATATGAAGGGCAGCCGATGGCGCGACAGTTGGGTCAGTGCCGCCGCTGTCTTGGCCATCTGCATCAGTGAAAACAGGCCTTCCTGCATACGTGCACCACCACTGGCGGAAAAGCAGATGAAGGCCGAGTGCGACTCGATCGCCGCTTCAACGCCCTGAACGAAACGCTCGCCGACGACCGACCCCATCGAGCCGCCCATGAACTTGAACTCGAACGCTGCAACCACTACCGGCACCGCCTTCACGCTGCCGCCGATTACCACCAGCGCATCGGTTTCCGAGGTGCCGGCCTGCGCGTCTTTCAAGCGGTCGGGATACTTCTTGCTGTCCTTGAACTTGAGCGGGTCGAGCGGCGTGATATGAGCGCCGATCTCATGCTGCCCTTCCGCATCCAGCAATATGGCCAGCCGTTGCCGCGCCCCGATACGATGATGATGGCCGCATTTCGGACACACTTCGAGATTGCTTTCCAGGTCGGCACGGTAGAGCACTTCGTTGCAGGCCGGGCACTTGGACCACAGCCCTTCCGGCATGGATTTTTTGTCTGTCAGCGCGCGCCGCTTGATTTTTGGCGGCAGGATTTTCTGGAACCAGCTCATGTGTCTTCTCCGTTCACTTCGATGCCGCGTCGACACCACGACGCAAGTCGGCCACCAGATGCTTGACGCGATTGGTACATTCGTCTTCGGGTGCGGTCTCGATCTCGCTCACGATGCGGCTGCCGACCACCACCGCATCGGCGATGCGCGCCACGGCTTCGGCGGTCGCCGCGTCGCGGATACCGAAGCCCACGCCGATCGGCAGGCTGCAATGCTTGCGCACCATGGCCAGCTTCTTCGCAACGTCCTCGATATCGATGCTGGCCGAACCTGTCACGCCCTTGAGCGATACGTAATAGATGAAGCCACCGGCGACGGCCGCCACCTGTTCCACGCGCGATTCAGGCGTGGTCGGCGACAGCAGGAAAATCGGGTCGAGCCCATGCGCCTTGAACACGTCTGACACGCCGGCGGACTCCTCGGGTGGAATGTCCACCGTCAGTACGCCGTCGACTCCGGCCGCTTTCGCCGCCAGGGCAAAGGTCTCGTAGCCCATGCGCTCGACCGGGTTGGCATAGCCCATCAGCACCACCGGCGTGGTCGTGTTGATCTTGCGGAATTCCGCCGTCATCGCCAATACGTCTTTCAGGCCGACCTTGTTCGCCAGTGCCCGCTCTGATGCGCGCTGGATCACCGGGCCGTCGGCCATCGGGTCGGAAAACGGTACACCCAGTTCGATGATGTCGGCCCCGGCTTCGACCAACGTATGCATCAAGGGCACTGTCAGCCCCTTGCCGGGGTAACCGGCGGTGATAAAGGGAATCAGGGCTTTCTTGTTGTGCGCTTTCAGCGCGGTAAAAATCTGGCCGATGCGGCTCATGGTCTAGCCTTCTGGAAAATGCGGTTCAATTCGACGGTGGCGGGCTTACAGGGTGATTCCTGACGCCTTCGCTACGGTGTCGATATCCTTGTCGCCGCGACCCGAGAGGTTGACCAGGATGATCTGATCCTTCTTCATGGTCGGTGCGAGTTTCTTCGCGTAGGCCACGGCGTGGCTGGATTCGAGAGCGGGAATGATGCCCTCGAATTTACACAGGTCGTGAAAGGCCGCTAATGCCTCGTCGTCATTGATGACGACGTAGTCGGCACGGCCGGCGTCCTTGAGCCACGAATGTTCCGGGCCGACGCCAGGGTAGTCGAGACCAGCGGAAATCGAATGGGTTTCGACGATCTGGCCGTTCTCGTCCTGCATCAGGTAGCTGCGAAAGCCGTGCAGTACGCCAGGAGAGCCGGCATTCAGCGGCGCGGCGTGCTTGCCGCTGGCGATGCCGGAGCCGCCGGCCTCGACGCCGATCAGGCGCACGCTTTCATGCGGGATGTAAGGGTGGAAGATCCCGATCGCGTTGGAGCCGCCGCCGACGCAGGCGATGACTGCATCGGGCTGACGTCCCGTCAATTCGGGCATCTGGGTCAGGCATTCGCGCCCGATCACGCACTGGAAGTCGCGCACCAGCATCGGGTACGGATGCGGCCCTGCGGCGGTGCCGAGAATGTAGAAAGTCGATTCGACGTTCGTTACCCAGTCGCGCATTGCTTCGTTCAAGGCATCCTTCAGCGTCTTCGAGCCGCTCGATACTGGTACCACGGTCGCGCCGAGCAGTTTCATGCGGAAGACGTTGGGCGCCTGACGAATGACATCTTCGGCGCCCATGTAGACCACGCATTCCATGCCGTAGCGCGCGGCGACAGTAGCCGAGGCGACGCCGTGCTGGCCGGCCCCCGTCTCGGCGATGACGCGCTTCTTGCCCATGCGCCGTGCCAGCAGCGCCTGGCCGATGGTGTTGTTGATCTTGTGCGCGCCGGTATGGTTGAGGTCTTCGCGCTTGAGGTAGATCTGCGCGCCGCCGTATTGTTCGGAGAGCCGCTTGGCGTGGTATACCGGGCTCGGGCGGCCGACGTAATGCTTCAACTCGTATTCGAATTCGGCCATGAAGGCCGGATCATTGTGCGCCCGGTCGTACTCGACACGGAGTTCTTCGAGTGCCGCTATCAGCGTCTCGGCGACGAAAATACCGCCGTAGGGGCCGAAGTGGCCATGGGAATCGGGGAGATCAGTCAGCTTCATGATGCTTCTTTCGCTTTCGCAATGAATTGCGCAATCTGGTGCGCGTCCTTGATGCCTTTTGATGCCTCGACGCCGGAGGATACGTCCACCGCCCATGGGCGCACACGCTGCACGGCTTCGGCGACGTTGGCCGGCGTCAGGCCGCCTGAAAGAATCACCGGTTTGGGCAGATGCGGCGGGATCAGCTTCCAGTCGAAGCTTTCCCCGGTGCCGCCCGGAACGCCGGGCACGTAGGCATCGAGCAAAAGTCCACGCGCGGTTTCAAAATCAGCCGCCCATTTTAGCAAATCTGTGTCGGCCGTGACGCGTATGGCCTTGATGTAGGGTCGGGTATAGCGCAGGCAGTCGGCCGGCGTCTCGTCGCCATGGAATTGCAACAGGTCGAGCGGGACGGTTTTCAGCAGCCTTTCGATGAATGCCGGATCGGCGTTGACGAACAATCCAACGCTCTGCACGAAGGGCGGCAGCGCGCGCGCCAGCCCGGCGGCGGCCTCGATCGACACGTGACGCGGACTTTTTTCGTAGAACACGAAGCCTACGGCATCCGCCCCCGCGGCACAGGCGTCATGCAGATCCTGCAGTCGGGTGATGCCGCAGATTTTTACGCGAACTGCCATCGTTCTGAGCTTTCCGGCAAGTCAAAGTGCGCAGGATACCGGATGTGCGTCAGATACAGCCCCGCAGCATCGAAAGTAGGCGCTGCCTGCGTGCGGTCGCGGCTCGACAGGATCTCGCGCATCCATTCGGGCGGCTGCGTGCCGTTACCAATATGGACCAGGCAACCCATGAGGTTGCGCACCATATGGTGAAGGAAGCCGTCGGCGCGGAAATCGCACAGCAGGTAATCGCCGCGTCGCTCGATCTGTGCCAGTTGCAGATCCTTGACCGGCGATCTGGCCTGACATCCGGCCGCGCGGAAGGCGGAAAAATCGTGCTGCCCGATCAGATGCGCCGCCGCCTGATTCATCGCGTCGGCATCGAGCGGACGGTGGTACCAGCCGATCAGACCGTGATTGAGGCCGGGACGCACCGGGTGATTCAGCAGTACATAGCGGTAGCCCCGCCGCATAGCGGCAAAGCGTGCATGAAAATCCTCACTCACCTCGTACGCCCACAACACCGCCACGCCGGCGGGAAGATGACTATTGACGCCACGCACCCAGGCCGTGAGGGGACGTTCCGCCACGGTATCGAAATGCACGACCTGGAACGCCGCATGCACGCCAGTATCGGTACGTCCGGCTGCAGTCACGGCCGTTTTAGCGCCGGCAATCGCTGATACTGCCGCTCCCAGTGCGTCCTGTACGCCACATCCCGGCTTCTGCGACTGCCAGCCGCAGAAGCCGGCGCCGCAATACTCCAGACCCAATGCAATTTTCATAATCAATACGGCCTCAACCTACCCAGCCTCATACCAGCGCGATCACCATCCCAATCAAGCCGGCAAGTATGACCGCACTGTCGCAGGCTTGCCAGCGCTCGGTGTACAACGTGTAGGTCTCAGGCCCGCTGTCATCCGGCAGTGGCGCGCGTAGCGCATCCAGCCACTTGGCCGGTTTCGGCGCATGTTCGACATAGTCTAGCGTCAGCCCCAGGCGCACCGCAAAGGCGCGGCGGTCGAAGCCCAGCCAAACCAGTGGCCGGGCCAGGCTGTACAAGCCATAAATCAGACGTGGGCGCGTGGTGGTGGCCAGCAGCACCCCCAATCCGGCAATCATCAAGGCCAGCCTCGTTACACGCAGCGCACCCAGCCGAAGGCCTTCCAGGGTCGGGCTGGCCCACTCCAGCGGTGGCCAGAGCGGCGTTCCGGGCAGGGTATAGGCATAGGTCAGCAGCAGCACGGCCATCAGCCAGCGAGTCCGGCGCAGCAAACGCCAAGCCTCATGACGGACAGGCGCAAACAGAAAGGCCGTCGCGAGGGCGACGGCCATGAAAGAAAGCTGGGGCAAGGCAGCGCGTTCCACCGCCACCGCCCATCCGCACCACAACAGGATGCGGGCAGCCGGATGAGGACACGCCCTAACCAAGCGCGCTCAGCATGCCTTGCGCATCGGATTTCTGTCTGTCGCTGCCTTCGGTCAGTACTTCGTTGAGGATCTCGCGTGCACCTTCCTTGTCACCCATTTCCACATAGGCACGGGCCAGGTCAAGCTTGGTGCCGACTTCGTCGAGTTCGAGCTCATTGTCGCCCGATTCGCCCAGGTCGAGATCGAGACCGCTGAAATCGAACTTGCTGTCCGGACCATTATCGTCTTCCAGACCGAGGTCCAGTTTCAGTGAGTCATCCTCCTCCGCCGGCAGATCGATATCCGGCAGGTCGAAGTTCAGGCTCTGGGTGTCCGCCTCGACATACCCGCCGTCTTCGGGAGATTCGGCCGCCGGCTCGGATGGCGTGTCGAAATTGAGGACATGCCCCGCGGTTTCGAATTCCAGCGGCGCGGTTTCGGTAATAGGTTCAGGCTCGCCCTGCGGGGCTGGTTCGAGTTCCGGTTCGGGTTCGGCTGCCGTCTGCTCGCCTGCAAAGGCCACGGCCCCACCTGCGATCGCCGCCGTAGCGGCTATCGTTTCCGTCGCGGCGGGAGCGGCACTCGATTGCACACCACCATACAGCGGATTGGTCGGATCGATGCCGCGGCCCATTTCGCAGGCCTTGTCCCACAGCGGGCTCGATTTATTGCCCAGCGCAGCATAGAGTTCGCCGGCGACCGATTCGAATGCCGCGGTATTGCGACGCGCGGCGTAGATTTCCAGCAGCTTGACGCGGATTTCATGGCGATCCGGATTCTTGCCGATGGCTTCCTTGAGGATCTCCTCGGCCTGGGCATCACGGCCATAGGCCATGTAGACCTCGGCCTCGGCGATGGGATCGACGTCGTGGGTGTCGATGGTGCCAAGCCCCGCCTGGCTGAAATCGGTCAGGAACGAGGTGTCGCCGGTATTGACGCTACCACCGGATGCGGCGCCGATGACCGTGTTCGGACGTACATCGCCACCACTCATTATGCTGTCATCAAGGGCTACGCTGCTGGTTTTGCGGCGACGCCCACCCCCTGCCATCATCCACCACAGGATGCCTCCCAGGCCCAGCGCTGCCAAACCGCCACCCCAATACAATGGGTCGGCGAGCAGCGGGTCGTACCAGTTTTGAGCCGGCTCGGGGCTGGCGGGTGGCGCCTTGACCGTCGGAGCGACCGGTGCCGGAGTGGGTTGGGGCTTGGTCGCTTCTGGAGCAACCGGAGCTGGCGTCGAAGCGGGTACAGCGGCTTCCTTTTGCGCCTTCTCCTTCATATCGACCAGCTTCTGCATGTCCCCAACCTGCTTTTCAAGCGTGGCCACGCGCTGACCCGACTCCTGCAGCGATTTTTCACGTGCAGTCGCATCTTCTTCCTGCGCACGCAGCTTCTCCTGCAGCGCACGGGCCTCGTCGGCCTTGCCCGCAGTTGCGGCAGGCGGTGTGACCTTGGATAGTTTCAGGACGTCCTTCTGTGTGTCGGGTGCTGGCTTGGCCTGGTCTTCCACCTTGGGCGTGACCTTGCCGCTGCTGGCCTGATCCGGCGCGGCCTTGGCTGCGGGTGCCGCGCTCACAATCCCTGCCAGTTTCTGCCGATAGGCGCGCCAGTCTGTCGCCTGTAGCCTGACCTCACGCACCGCATCTTTTTGCGAGATGACGGCCACTTTTTCGGCTGCTGGGACGTCGAGCGTCTTGCCCGCCCTCAAACGGTTCATGTTGCCGTCGAAAGCCTGGGCATTTTCCCGATAGAGGCCGACCAGCGTCTGCTCCAGGCTCACGCCTTCCGGACGCACACGGTTGGCAATACCAATCAGGGTATCGCCCCGCTTGACTTTGACGCGGTCTGTCGCTGCGACGGCGGAAGCAGATGTTCTGGGTGTCGTCGGGGCCGGTGCCGCCTGTGCTTGCGGAGCGGCGGCCGCAGCGGGAGCGGGTTTGGCTACCGCAGCTCGCGGCGGCGCCACGGCTGTCATGGGCGCCACGGTCTGTTTGGTCACGAGGCCCGGTGGGTCGAGCAGCATAGTGTATTCGCGCACCAGCCGTCCCGAGCCCCAGTTCAGTTCGACCAGCATATCGATGAAGGGGTCGTTCACCGGGCGGATGGAACTGACTTTCAACACAGCCTTGCCATTCGGTTTTTTCTCGACCGTGAAGCGCAGGGAAGACAATACCGGGGCAAACTCGACGTGCGCATCGCGAAACGCCTGATCCGAAGCCAGACTGGCCGACAGGCTGTCGAGTTCGGCCTTGTCTGCCGCGAATAGCTCGATTTCGGCCGCAAGCGGCTGTCCGAGCGCCGAGGTTACCGACAGCTTGCCCAACCCGGCTGCATCAGCCAGCAGTGGCACGGCAATCAGGCCGGCCACCATCAGTTGGGTGGTGAAGCGCTTCAATTTCATCCCGTATCTCCCTGTTCGCCCCGCAAGACGGAGCTGTTGAATCCTTGACGTCACTATTGACGGCTCAGCAGGTGCAATCTTTAGTGCAACAATCGCACCAACACTGAATTAGCCGCCTTCACCTCCCGACCAGTCAGGCTTCCAGCAGGATGCGCAGCATGCGGCGTAGCGGCTCCGCCGCTCCCCATAGCAGTTGATCGCCGACAGTGAACGCGGTCAGATATTCCGGCCCCATGCTGAGTTTGCGCATGCGGCCGATCGGCACGCTCAGGGTGCCGGTCACAGCCGCCGGGGTGAGTTCGCGCATGCTGAGCTCGCGGTCGTTGGGTATCACCTTCACCCACGGATTGTGAGCGGCGATCAGGCTGTCGATGTCGGCCAGCGGCACGTCCTTCGTCAGCTTGATGGTAAGCGCCTGCGAGTGGCAACGCATCGCGCCGACGCGTATGCACAGGCCGTCGATCGGGATCGGTCTGTCGTGGCGGCCCATGATCTTGTTGGCTTCGACCTGGGCTTTCCATTCCTCCTTGGACTGGCCGGACTCGAGCGCGACGTCGATCCACGGAATCAGGTTGCCGGCCAATGGCACCGGCCAGGCGTCGGCCGGATAGCGGTCGGAACGGATGAAATCAGCCATCTTGCGGTCGATTTCAAGGATCGCCGAGGCCGGATCGGCGAGCAGGTCTTTCACCTCCGCATGCACTGCGCCCATCTGGGTGATCAGTTCGATCAGTTCACGCATGTTGCGCGCACCCGCGCCGGAAGCGGCCTGGTAGGTCATCGGCGCCACCCATTCGACCAGACCGGCGTCGAACAGTCCGCCTATCGCCATCATCATCAGCGACACCGTGCAATTGCCGCCGACATAGGTCTTGACGCCGTTGGTGATGCCGTCCTGGATGACGTTCAGGTTGACCGGGTCGAGGATGATGATGGCATCGTCCTTCATCCTCAGTGCCGAGGCGGCGTCGATCCAGTAGCCGTTCCAGCCAGCGGCGCGCAGCTTCGGATAGATTTCCTTGGTGTAGTCGCCGCCCTGACAGCTGATGATGGTGTCACAGGCCTTCAGCGCGTCGATGCTGTTGGCATCCTTCAGGGGTGCCACCTCGCGGCCGATGTCGGGGCCCTTGCCGCCGGGATTCGAGGTGGTGAAGAACACCGGTTCGATGTGATCGAAATCGCGCTCTTCCTTCATGCGCCCCATCAGCACCGAACCCACCATACCGCGCCAGCCGACCAGTCCTACTTTCATCATGTCCATCTCCGAATCAAATGCTTATCCGCGAAGGACGCCAAGAAACGCGAGGATAAAGATCCTGTTTTTCGCGTACTTCGTGCCTTTCGCGGAGAAAATCACAAAACCTTCACCACGGCGTCGCCCATCTCGCTGCACGATACCTTCTGCGTACCCTCGGTCCAGATGTCGCCGGTGCGAAGGCCCTGCGCGATCACCTTTTTCACCGCATTCTCGATGCGGTCGGCGGTCGCCAGGTCAGCGAACGTGTAGCGATACATCATCGCCACGGACAGGATGGTCGCCAGCGGATTCGCCAGGTTCCTGCCGGCGAGGTCGGGTGCGGAACCGTGGATCGGCTCGTACATGCCCTTGTTGTGCTCGTCGAGAGACGCCGACGGCAGCATGCCGATCGAGCCCGACAGCATCGAGGCGGCGTCCGACAGGATATCGCCAAAAATGTTGCCGGTGACCATCGTATCGAACTGCTTGGGCGCGCGGATCAACTGCATCGCCGCGTTGTCGACGTACATGTGTGTGAGTTCGACTTCGGGGTAGTCCGTCGACACCTCGATCATCACTTCCTTCCACAGTTCAGAGCATTCCAGCACGTTGGCCTTGTCGACCGAGCACAGCTTCCTGCCGCGCTTCATCGCGATGCCGAAGGCCACGTGTGCGACCCGCCGCACCTCGGATTCGGAATACAGCATGGTGTTGAAACCCACACGCTCGCTCCCCCCGGTTGGACTCGGTCGGATTTCGATCCCGCGCGGCTGGCCGAAATACACGTCGCCGGTGAGTTCGCGCACGATCATGAGATCGAGCCCCGACACCACCTCCGGTTTCAGCGACGAGGCACCCGCGAGTTCCGGATACAGCAGCGCCGGCCGCAGGTTGGCGAAGAGATTCAATTCCTTGCGGATGCGCAACAGGCCGCGTTCCGGGCGCAGCGGGCGGTCGAGTGTGTCGTACTGCAGTCCACCGACCGCACCGAGCAGCACCGCATCGGCAGCGCGCGCAAGATTGAGCGTCGTTTCCGGCAGTGGATCGCCGGCCGCGTCATAACCCGCACCGCCGATGGGTGCAGTTTCCATTTCGATTTTCGAACCGTCGGTTTTTAATGCCTCCAGCACCTTGACTGCCTGTGCGACGATTTCAGGACCGATACCGTCACCCGGCAAAACTGCAATTTTCATTGTTGTGATCCACTAAATAACCAGGGTGCTTCGATCTTGCGCCGTTCTTCATATGCCTTGATCTTGTCGCCCTGCAGCAAGGTCAGGCCGATATCGTCCAGCCCGTTCAGCAAGCGATGCTTGCGTCCTGCGTCCACTTCAAAGACGATCGTTTCACCCGTGGGCGTCGTTACCGTCTGCTTGTCGAGATCGACGGTCAAGGCAAAGCCCTCGTTCGTGTCGCACTCGCGAAACAGGCGATCCACCACTGCCGCATCGAGCACGATGGGCAGAATGCCGTTCTTGAAGCAGTTGTTGTAGAAGATATCGGCAAAGCTCGGCGCGATGATGGCGCGAAACCCATAGTCTTCCAGCGCCCACGGCGCGTGCTCGCGACTGGACCCACAACCGAAATTCTCGCGCGCCAGCAACACCGATGCGTCTTGATAGCGTGACTGGTTCAGCACGAATTCCGGGTTGAGTGGACGATCGTGATTCGACTTGCCCGGTTCGCCATGATCGAGATATCGCCATTCGTCAAACAGGTTGGGACCGAAGCCGGCGCGCTTGATCGACTTCAGGAACTGCTTGGGAATGATGGCGTCGGTATCGACGTTGGCGCGGTCCAATGGCACGACCAATCCATCCAACACTGAGAACTTACGCATCACTTGCTCACTTTCTCCAATTTTTCGCCACCTTTTTGCATCTTGTCACCGACCCACTCGCCCGCCTTCTTGACGCCGCGCTCCGTTGCTTCCGCGCCTGTCTTGATACCACGTTCCGTTGCTTCCGCAGCTGTCTTGAGGCCGCGCTCCGTAGCTTCCGCACCCTTTTTCAGAGCGTCGCCCGTCTTTTGGACAACACTTTTCTCCTCAGCCCATGCGCCTTGCACCATCGCCAGCAACATCAGCAACCCGAATACTTTCTTCATCACCATTCCTTGCGTACATCGACGAAATGTCCGGCGATGGCAGCCGCGGCCGCCATCGCCGGACTGAGTAGATGCGTCCTGCCGCCTTGCCCCTGCCGCCCTTCAAAATTCCGGTTGGAGGTCGACGCGCAACGCTCGCCCGGCTCCAGCCTGTCCGCGTTCATCGCCAGACACATCGAGCACCCCGGCTCGCGCCACTCGAAGCCGGCTTCGACAAATATTCTGTCGAGCCCTTCCGCTTCGGCCTGCTGCTTGACCAGCCCCGAACCGGGCACCACCATCGCCAGCTTGACGTTGGGCGCGACCTTGCGGCCCTTGGCCACACTGGCGGCTTCGCGCAGGTCCTCGATACGGGAGTTGGTGCACGAGCCAATGAAGACCTTGTCAATCTTGATTTCGGCAAGTGGCGTACCCGCAGTCAGGCCCATATATTCGAGCGCTCGCGTCCAGTCGTGCTGCTTGACCTTGCTCGGTGCGTCGGCCGGATTGGGCACACGGCCGCCGATGGTCGTCACCATCTCGGGCGAGGTGCCCCAGGTGACCTGTGGTTCGATCTTCGTGGCATCGAACTCGACCACGCGATCGAACACCGCGTCGGCGTCCGAGTGCAGCGTATTCCACCAGGCCACCGCCTGATCCCAGGCCGCGCCCTTGGGCGAGTAGGGGCGGCCCTTCACGTAATCGATCGTGGCCTGGTCGACCGCCACCATGCCGGCACGCGCGCCGGCCTCAATCGCCATGTTGCACAGCGTCATACGGCCTTCCATCGACAGTGCGCGGATCGCCGAACCGCCGAATTCCAGCGCGTAGCCGGTGCCGCCGGCGGTGCCGATCTCGCCGATGACGGCGAGTGCAATGTCTTTCGCCGTCACGCCCTTGCCCAGCGCGCCTTCGACATTCACCAGCATCGTCTTCGATGGCTTCTGCCACAGGCATTGCGTCGCCAGCACGTGCTCGACCTCCGACGTGCCGATGCCGAACGCCAGCGCACCGAATGCGCCATGGGTCGAGGTGTGCGAGTCGCCGCAGACCACAGTCATGCCGGGCAGAGTCAGTCCTTCTTCGGGGCCGATGATATGAACGATACCCTGGCGGATGTCGTCCATTTTGAACTCGGTGATGCCGAATTCGGCGCAATTGGCGTCGAGCGTTTCGACCTGCAGACGCGAAATGGGATCGGCAATGCCTTGCGAGCGATCAGTCGTCGGCACGTTATGGTCGGGTACAGCGACAGCCGCATCGGCGCGGCGTGGGATGCGTCCGGCCAGCTTCAGCCCCTCGAAGGCCTGCGGACTGGTGACTTCATGCACCAGATGGCGATCAATATAGAGCAGCGTGGTGCCATCAGGTTCGACATGAACCACATGGGTGTCCCACAGTTTCTTGTACAAGGTTTGACTGGACATGCGGAATAAAGCCGTATAACGCGTAAAGCACTGATTATTTCATAGCTTGGAGCGTACTGGCACGGGTTTTGTTCCACCCCAAGCCGCATAGACCGCCCAAGCCAGTGCAGCACTGGCCGCGGCCAGGGTAAAGGTCCAGGCTGACCCCAGCGATTCCCAGGTCAATCCGCTGGCCAGGCCGCCAATCGTGCCCCCGACACCATAAGACAGGCTGGTGTAGAGCGCCTGACCCCGCGCTTGGTGACGGCCGCGAAAATGCTGATGAATCAGCGCCACGGCGGAGGCGTGAAAGGTGCCGAAAGTAAAGGCATGCAGCGTCTGCGCACCCCATATCAGCCAGGCCGACTCCACCCCCCAGGCAATCAGCAGGAAGCGCAGCACCGCCAGCGCGAAACTGACCAGGAGCAGCCGACGCGGCGTCACTCGCGCAAAAATACGCGGAATGATCAGGAAGATGCCAATCTCGCACAACACGCCGAGTGCCCATAGCCAGCCCACGGTGGATTTGTCGTAGCCGTGGTCGACCAGATAGATCGAATAGAAGGTGTAGTAGGGGCCATGCGTCACCGCCATTAGCATGCAGGCGGCCAGCAGCGACGCCACTTCGGGGCGCTTCACGATCTCCCACCCCGAGTGGTGGTCGGTGTGATGTGGCAGGATTTCAGCTTCGGGAATCACTCGGGCAAAAGCGGCGATGCCCAGCATCACCACCAGCACCGCCCACGGCAGCCAGTCGATCACCACATGATCAAAGGCATAGCCCAGCCCCACCACCATCAGGATAAAGCCAACCGATCCCCACAGGCGGATGCGGCCGTAGGTGTCGGTACGCTCGCCCAGATGCGACAGGGTCATCGCCTCGACCAGCGGCAGCGAGGCGCTCCAGAAGAAACTCAGCGCAGCCATCACCGCGAACATCCACCAGAAGCTGCTGCCGAAAAATACACCACTGAATACCAGCACGCTGCCGAGTGCCGCGATCTGCACGATCGGCGTCCGGCGCCCGGTGCGATCGGCGATATGCCCCCAGATGTTGGGCGCAAAGATCCGCATCACCTGCAGCAGCGACATCAGCACGCCGATCTCGAGCGCGCTGAATGTCATAAGGGAGATTGGGCATGAACTCAGGCTGCCGCACACGCGGCTAAAACGCAGCGCGCATTATGCGGCCAGCCAACGAACACTGGCTATGGGCAATGGCAAGCTTGACCTGCACGGCATGGTTGGCCGGCATGCGCAATGCGGCCAAACAAAGCCACCACACGCACCCAGCCCGTGCCCGTGCGAAGGCACGATCACACCGGCTGTTATTTGCGGGTGGCGGGCCGGGTCTGCCGGTTCCAGCTTACTTCAGTTCCGCTTACTTCAGGACAAAGGTCAACCTCATCCTGACTTCATATTCGGAAATCTTGTCTTTGCTTATCTTCACACTCTGGTCCATCACCCAGGCGCCGGTAATGTTTTCCAGCGATTCGGCTGCTTTGGCGACGCCCTGCTTCATTGCGTCATCAAATCCCTCTTTGGAACTCGCCGTGATTTCGATGGTTTTTGCGATGCTCATGATGTCTCCTTAATGGTTGAACAAACGGGTTCGGGTTTCAGTCTATGACATGCCACCGAGGACGTGGTGTGCGTTGACGCTATTTCATTGCCGAGCGCGACCTGGTCGCCGCGTCGGCTACCGCGAACACGCCATTGCCGCGGCGATGCAGCGTCTGCAGTTTTCTGACGGCGGTGTCGATACCACGCCTCAAGCACCTCCAGGATGAAGAAGAGAAGTTGTACCGATTCACCCGCCGCGTATCGGTCACCCGGCATTCGAGACTGGCATGGTACTCGGCGATCATCGGTGCCTTCATCTGCGAGTCTTTAATCGCCACAAGGCCAAATTTCACAAGCTTGTCGACCATGCGGCCGGAGCAGTTGCGGACGTCCACCAGCTGCTTCGCCAGATCTCGTGTCAAGACATTCCTCACACATTCCTTCGTCGCACGCAACCGATCAACGGCTGCTCAAATTGCGTCATGGTGGCACGACATCGTCATGATGGTGGACTTCCCTTTGGGCCTGCTGGAGCCAGCACTACTGGCCCTGGCTCCAGCAGGCCGCAGACCTTGAGCGACGGATAGGCTCGTTTTGTCATTCTAAGGAACTCCAGACTGGGACAAGCAGCTTACTCTGCCTGGCGCACCTGTCACAGATCGTCATCTTCTGGAACAGCCTGGACACAGGCCCGGCCACCCCTCCCCGCCATCCGGAACAGGCGGCCATGATGCCGCGAGCGGCGGCCGTCACTGAGCGGTTGAACCGAATCTACCGCAGGCGATCGACAAGAGCGTATCCCGAGAGACACGGTCTTGATTTATGGGCATCATTTTCTCGAGACCTTGCCACCCTGATTGGCGCAGTCATCCGCAGACTCAAATCGTCTAGCAATGCATACCTTGTATCTAGGGGAAGCCTGATCTAGTTTTAAAGGCCATCCTGAAATTCATAAAGGAGAAAATCATGCTGCACGACGAAACCGACATCAATCATCTGATACGGGGGGATGCCAAACCCAACCCTGACTTTCCCGATGCGCCGATGGAATTTACGCGGATCGAAGCAATGAGAATTGCCAGCGAGGAAGACCTGAAACTGACCGAGGTTCATTGGGACGTGGTTCGTGCGCTCCAGCATTTCTACTCGCAACATGCCGACGACAAGATCATCAACCTGCGCGAGCTGCATGACGCGCTAGACGAGCGGTTCCACCCACAAGGCGGCATGAAATACCTCTTTACCCTGTTTCCAGGTGGTCCGATCACGCAGGGTTGCCGCATTGCCGGTCTCAAGGCACCATTCATTGCCACGAACCCCGGCTTTGGCAGCGTGGCCTGAGATCGCTTGACAGTACACCGTCATCTCCGGCGCTTGGCGGGGAAGTGCGCCGAGCGCCTGTAGGTCTGCTGCAAATCCGCGGCGTTCTACCTGATCTGTCTGATCCGTGCAGACGCCTTTCAGCCTGGTTCTTGGTCAATGACCCGCTCTCTGGCTCGACCCGATAGCCTCCTGCGCCCCCGCACCTTGTTGCTGGTTCAGCCACCATGCCGACTGGACGAGTATTCACGCGGCGATCTCGCATGCTTGACAAATCCCCGATAGGCACATACTTTCCGCCACTTATCGCAGGGTTAATTTTTTCTATATATATACGCTTCTGACGCAAGATATAGTGCTCTCTTTGTGGCCTCCACTCTCTTTGTGGCCTCCACATCCCAACCTTCGCTGATCGATCTGCAGGATTTGCACCTGGACGACGTGCGTGCGTTGCTGGAACACGCCGGGCAAGACGGCAGCCGGGAAGGCAGTGAACTACCCGTTGCCTATCTGCAGCGGGTGATTAACGGGCTGTGCGAAATCTCGCTCAAGGATCCCCTGACCGGTCTGGGCAATCGCAGACACTTCATTGCAACGCTCGAACGTGCGATCGAAGTGGTAGCACGCTCCGGCGAATCCATCCTGCTGTTGCTGCTCGATATCGACCACTTCAAACACATCAACGACACCCATGGCCATCTGGCCGGCGATCAGGTGCTGCAGGCTGTGTCCGCCTGTCTGGGCCACAGCGTGCGTCCGATGGATACGGTCGTGCGCTATGGTGGTGAGGAATTCGCCATGATCCTGCCTAATTGCAGGCCCAATTGCGGGCGCATTGTGGCCGAACGCGTACGCCGTATGATCGAATCGTTGTCCATTCCGGTGACCCCGCTGGCCAACCTGCATGTCACGATCAGCATTGGTGGCGCTTACGCGCCGGAATGGGTACGCTCCACCACCGATTTATGGATCGAGCGCGCCGACCTGCAGCTCTATCGTGCCAAGTCTGAGGGACGCAACCAGGTATTTCTCGATCTACCGCATGAAATCTCGGTCAGCGCCGAGGAAAAAAGCTTGCTGTTCGGTCATTTCGCCATGGATCATGCTGCAACAACGCCCGACACCGCGCTTGATAGTGCTGAGCTCGAGAGTCCCCCGGCCCATCCAATCAACGCATGAACGATCTGCTCTCCCCCATATCTGACAAGCAGGACACAAGTCATTTCCCCCTCAAGCCGCTCGGCAAGGTTATTGCCGTCACCAGCGGAAAGGGAGGCGTCGGCAAGACCTTTGTCTCGGCCAACCTCGCCGCCGCGCTGGCCAAGCGCGGGCACAAGGTCCTGGTGCTCGACGCCGATCTCGGGCTCGCCAACCTCGACGTGGTGCTCAACCTCCATCCCAAGATCACTTTGCACGACGTGTTCACCGGTAAAGCCAGGCTGGAAGAGGCTATCCTGCAGGCACCGGGCGGATTTTCGGTACTATTGGCCGGCTCGGGCCTGGTCGAATATTCGCGGCTCACGCCCGAGATACGCAACGAATTCCTGCGCACCATGAGCGGCCTAGTACCGAATTACGACATCGTGCTGCTGGATACCGGCGCCGGGATTTCGGATGTCGTGCTGTTCGCCGTCTCGCTGGCTTCGGAGGTCCTGATGGTCGCCACACCCGAGCCGACTTCGCTCACCGATGCCTACGCCACCATCAAGGTGCTGGTGGGACAGCAACAACGACAGACCATACGTATCGTCGTCAACCAGACCACCCATCCAGGCGCGGGACTGCCAATCACTCATCAACTGCAGCATGTCCTCGACCGTTTCGTCACAAACAAATCCGGCTATCCCATTCGTTTGGTCCACATGGGGGACATCCCGGTCGACCCCGAGGTTCGCCAGGCGGTGATGCGGCGCCAGTTACTGATGCAAAACGCCCCCGGATGCCCGGCGGGACAGGCCATCTCCCAACTCGCCACTCGCCTCGAAAGTACCGTCATGCCCAAGCTGGCCTGACGTTCCCGGCCCCGTTCCTGGCAGGCCGTAATTTCAGGCGATCGAGGGGCCCGCTTTCACTAGCGCCATTACCTTGTTCGGCGGCATATGGAGCAGCGTGGCGATGGCATCAAAATCGTCCGGTAGAGCGGCATCGTGCCAGCCATGCGCAGAATGCCGCGCCAGATTGACTGCCAGCATCACGTTGCGCACCGGGACAGACTGCGCCAGTGCCGGGTCCATCAGATTTCTCAGCAACTCGGGCAGGTGCCACGCAACGATCAACTGACGTTGCAGCTCCAGGCCGGCAAACCCCAGCACTTGCGTCTGTGCGTCGGCACTGCGCATGCTGTGGTCGGCCGCCTGCAATCGCTGGATTTCAATCATCTGTTCGGGGCCGAAACACCACATCAGCATTTCGGAAACATGGGTCAGCAGCGCGGAGACATGTACCTCATCCGCGTGCATGTCATGCAGACGCAATGCCCAATCGTAAGCGTAGTACGCCGCGCGCTGTGCGCGTCGGACCGTGCGCAGCAGATAGGTCAGCGCGACAGGGTGTTCCTTGAGCATTTCTTCTGCGATCGGTGCCGCCTGCACTTCCCGGAAGAAGGTATCCAGGCCCATCATGAGCAGCGTCTGCTTCACGTCGACCAGTTCGTAGGCCTGGTTTCGATGCTTGTGTGTCTGCATGTAGCGCAGCAGTTTGACCGTCATCAGCGGATCGTCGATGACCACCTCGGCGATGGTTCGCGCATCGAGCTGTGCCTCGTCCTCGCGCAGACGATCCAGTTCGCGCGCGGTACGCTTCAGCACGGGGATGTCGGCTCGCCCCAAAAAAGCGAGCCAGTCAGCCAAATCTGCGGGTTGCTGCGCCATCATTCTCCCCTTTGGTCCGGCATGGCTGCATGGTAGTGAGGCCTGCGCAAAACCGACGGGAGGTTATGCAGCCAATCCGGAACGTCTCATAATGACTATCGGCGCCGCCGGCTGGTCCTTAAGGGTCTACGTCACCCAACCAGCCGCTTACAGCAACGGTCTGAAGTAATCCGTGCCAAATGCCACGGCCTGTTCCAGCGTATAGAGGCTGTGGTTTTGCAAATCGCCGCCATGCCATTGGGCGGCGGCATCGCCATCCTTCAGAAACACCATCTCCATGCACAGACTGTGCGCGGCACCCTCGCCCGAAGGAGTCTGCCAGCGCACGCCGACCCGTACCGTCATCGGCCGAGCCTCCACGATATCGGCACCGTTCTGCTCGATCTCAATCGCCTCGCCGGTGACCCTGCAACTCGAGTGGATACGCACAGGACAGTCGAACAGAGGGCTGACCGCAAGCGCGTCGAGCGCGCACATGGCATGAATCGAATGTCCATTGACCTCGAGTACATGCGGTGTCGTTTCCGACGTGACGGGGTAGGCCCCGAGTACCTCTCGCCGGTCCGCAGTCAGCACGACGAGATCGTCGTTTCCCAACCGGTCGAGCACGGTATCGACCTGCTGTTCGCCCACCAGGGTGGCAATCTCGGTCCGGGTAGGCGGACGTCCGCGCATGACCAGGGACACGATCACAGCACGATGCACGCCCCTGAATGCCGGGGAAAGCCGGTCCTGGCGCGCCTTCAGGGGCAAGAGTTCGTTCAGACGCAAAACGGAAGATTCGATTGATTCATTCATGTTGGTTACCTGGGAAAAGATATGGGACGCGACAGCATTCTGTCGATCGCAATACGCGGGGGTGCGGGTCATGCCCGGGCTGGTAGACCACGGGCGCGTTTGGTGGAATCTATTTCAGATTGCTGGACGAGAACAACAGTACCTCGCCCACCAGAAAATTTACATGGATGGAATGTTTATCGTCGCCCCACTGGCAACTGCGCACGCCCATCACATCGTCGCATTGATCAGGCGGCCCGATCAGCTGGACGACCTCATCATACGGCATGCCCACGGTGATCTTGTCGTAGTTTTCCAGCGTGAGCTTGCTGCAACCGGACAGCGCCAGCACCAGGCCCAGCAGCAAAACGGTCAGGGTTTTCATGAACACTTCAGGCAGGATCTCGGGTTGGGGTCGGGCAAGCACTATCCAGGCGCCCGCACGCGTGCCAGATAGTTACTCGCCAGCGCTTTATACGGCGGCCGCGGGCACACAACACGCGACACGGCGGTGGTGGAGCAGCGTAGCCTGCATCAGGGGCGCCACCATGTCATGGTTGCCGGTCATGTCTATGGCAATAACGAAAGCGGTGATGGGTGCCTGAACCACACCCAAAAAATAAGCCGCCAGAACAACCAGCACCTCGACCTATCAGTACCAAGCCTTGAGTTTGCTCTAATCGACCGTGCAGTGCGCCGGCGAGGCGGCAATCACTCCGATGGTCATGGGCATGCCGAGCAAGCAATGATTCAGGAGCAGGCATTCGGCCCGTTCAGAACCCGCCGATATAGGCGTACCCGTCGTTCTCCAGCTTGACGATGCGCGTATAGCCGTCGTGTACGATCGTCACGTCTGGTAGAACATCGTCGGCCGTCCAGCCATTCGATTTCATCGTGCTGTGGCAGATTTCCACGCTCACGCCAAGATTCAGCAATTCCTGGGTGATCTTTGCGTTGAGATTGACCGCGAAGGGGTCGTCAACGACGTCGCGATAGGTCGTATCGATGAGGAGATACTTCGCGGCGTCGCCGTGAAGCACCAGGTGCATATCAAGTTGCTGCGGCGTGACGCCCTGCTTGTGATAGGCCTCGATCAGGCCGCGCGCATAGAACAGCCCCTTGCTGATACCGGCCATCATCTCGGCGGAATGAATGTTATAGACCACCTTGTAATGCCCGTGCGGGTCGACGCTCACCAGCGTCCGCCCTGACAGCGATGGCGCCAACTCTTGCGCCATCGCCGCTGGCGTTGCCAGCATCAGCATGCAACCGATCACATGGATAAATTTTGTGAAGCTCATGATGCCCCCTACCTGGAAATTTTGGGTCCAACACCTGCTTGAGATTTGATTATCACCCTCAAGACTTTTCCATGTCGATCTTTGTACAGGGCTCAGAACCAGAACGACGCGTCCTTCATCAGGAATTCCACGTGCGACATGTAGTGGGAGCCGTCGCACGAAAACGTCAGGCTCACCATGCCATTGAAAATATTGATCGAGGCCATGCGCAGATAAAAGGTCGGATCGGCGAGACGCAGGGTCTGCAGCGTAGCGAGTATCCGTTTGATGTCGGCCGGTGGAATGGCCGCGTCGGCAGGATAGGGACAGGACGGATAGACCAGGCAGATATCCGGATCGCTCAGAGCCTCGGCGTCCAGAATGCGATAGCGAAACGGATCGCTCACGGTCCAGATCGTCGCCTGGCTACTGGAAAAATGGAGCTGGCATTGAAACACACCGCGCTGAGTCAGCAGCTCTTCGAGGATGGACAGGGCCTGTTCCAGATTACGATCCATCGGACTTTCAACCCGACACTGCTGGAATACCGTACCGCGGATCGCCGGATCGCCTTTTACTTGCCGCCAATGGCCGGGTTCTTCATAGAGCGCGGCGGTTACCGGCAAATTGCGCAGGTCGAAATCGGCCCCGAGATAGCCCAAGGTCCGCGCGTCCTGCCTCACCACCTGCAGCGCTGTCAGCGACGGGCGGCGCCGGTTCAGGCTGATATAGGCATCCGATAGCAGAAACCCCCACGCCGGCACCGCCTCCTTCATGTAGGGGCGCTGCGAACGGTCGCGTGCGAGGTAGCCCGGCTCGATTCCGTTCGTGCCGACGTTATTGCTGATCTGAACGCCATCGACACCCATGCAGTAGAGAAACGTGCAATGCGGTATAGCGGCAAAGTGCGTAACGAGAATGGTATCCAGTGCCTCGCCCTCGCCCCAAGCCGGCGCGCATCGCTCGGCCAATTGCGTTAACGGCTCGCGCAGGATGCGGGCCAGTTCTTCGCGCTGCAGATAGATGCTGTCTTGCCATGCATTTTTCATAAAATTTCTACATTTTCCAAAGAAACGGCCTACCTGTGCGCGGCATACTTAAGCAAAGTCGATGCCCATGGCGGATGAGCGCCGATTGGAGAGCGGGAGGCGGCAATAGTTCAAGTGCGCTGTGCCGGATCGAGAGTGCAGTGACCATCGGTCAGCGCTCGGCAATGCGCCCGGCGATATGGGTCAGAACCTCCTCTAACGGGTCTGCCAGGATCCGGCACAGGTTGCCGGGCTTGAGGTACAACAAGGCGATGTCGATGGCCAGGAATCGCCTGTGACTTCCATGATGCTGCGCGTGTACGGGGCATCGCGCAGCTCCTCCCGCCACAAGTGATGCGGGATACGCCTGTTTCTCTACTGGTAGATCTGGCCATCGTGTTTGATCCAGCCGGCGGAATGCCGCCCCTGCGGGTCGCGATGAGTCCAGTGGACCACACCGCCTTTCGGGTTCCATTCGTACTCGCCGAAAAAAGCAACCGTGTCACCGACACGTAGCGCGTCGATGCGCGGGGCCAGATCGATGTTGTGGGCCATCAGTACGGTGTGTCCGGAATCCAGCCGCACAATGAAACGCTGATGCCTGCTGCCGTCGTCGTCGTCCCGCAGCACCTTCACGACCCGTCCCTGCCCCGTTACCTGCAGCCTGCTGATGTGCTGGGTAAACGCATTTTCGATGATGGCATCGTCGTTGCCCCGGGCCTCTAACGACGTACCGGTAGAGGGTGACGCCACCTGGCCACCGGACGGACGAAGCTCCGGAGCGAGTACAAAATAGGCAGCCACCGCGAGTGCGGCAATCAGCAGGAGTCGGTTCATTTCAAATCGTTCAAGGTAGAAGCTTGCGTCTGAGGTTGTAGCACCCGCAACAGCCCGATGGCAATGCCTGGCGCATGCGAATGCCGTTTGCGCTCGACTATTTCACCCGGTTGTACCGCCAAGTATCGTTGATCATCTTGAAGTGGTCGATGTCGATGATGAGCACCGAAAACGGACTTCGGGCAGGCGGAAATGCTGCTCCTGTTCACTGAGCAGCAGTTCCCCGAATCGGGTCCGGTTGCCCATCCCGGTAGGGGATCGGTCGAGGTGATCTTTCCCAGCCGAGCCGTCTTGTTCTCCAGAACGTGGATGATCTCGCGTAGCTCCAGTGCATGATGGTGCATCCGTTCCGCCCACCGGCTGTAGGCCACACTGATCAGATCCCGCTGGGTGATTGATCCCGTCAGACGTGCGTCATGTCCGTGAGGGCGGCAGGCTGACGATAACGGCGCCTCCTTCTTTCTTGTCCACCACCAGTGTGCCTTTCCTGTGCGCATCATCGAGGATTTTCCCAAACGCGCTGTAGCCATATTCCGACTCGCTGAATCCCGGGCTGATCCGTTTGATCGTGCTTTTGATCAGTGACGCCGAGATGGAGCCGTCGCCGCCACGCTCCGCCACCAGTTGCTCGACTGTGCTCACCACCAATTCAACGGCCTGGTTCTTTTTCTCTTCGGCCGTGGGTTCGGTCTTGCCTGTATTTCCGTTCTCGTCGTCTGCTGTCGATTTTTCCACCTGTGGCCGCGCGCGCCGTCGGGTCGGGGCAGAGGCCTTGGGTGCGTCAACGACCGCCTCCTTCACGGGGGCCACCGGTTTTTTGGCCGGGACTTTTTGCGGGGGCTTGCTCTTTGTTGCGCTTATTTGCACCAGATCTTCATAGAAAATGAACTCGTCGCAATTACCGATCAGCAGCGACGAGGCCGACCCACGCACCCCGATTCCGATCACGCTCTTGCCGTTTTCCTTCAGCTTCGAGATCAGCGGCGAGAAGTCCGAGTCGCCGCTGATGATCACAAAGGCATCGATGTGCGACTTGGTATAACAAAGATCCAGCGCATCCACGACCATGCGGATATCCGCTGAGTTTTTGCCCGACTGCCGCACATGCGGAATCTCGATCAGTTCAAACGCCGCCTCGTGCATGTCGCGCTTGTATTCCTTGTAGCGATCCCAGTCGCAATAAGCCTTCTTCACCACGATACTGCCCTTGAGCAGCAGACGTTCGAGCACCGGGCGAATCTTGAAGTCGGGATAATCCGCTTCCTTGATGCCAATCGCCACGTTCTCAAAATCACAAAACACAGCGATGTTGCGAATATCGGGTGTAGCCATCATTCTTCCTTTCCAGTTCGTTTAATCGTGTGCCGGCCCCTCTGGGGG
>CAJDWX010000001.1_pt1 | contig 36285 bp, 33 predicted proteins | sample 7391741 | NCBI WGS metagenome assembly CAJDWX01 (sample SAMEA7055741, study PRJEB34461) | soil metagenome | biome: terrestrial ecosystem; feature: Peninsula; material: soil | place: Antarctica | collected 2016
GCGGTTCGCATGGTGCTGGAGCACCGAAGCGAGTATCCGTCTCTGTGGGCCGCTATTGAATCGATCGCACCGAAGATAGGCTGCGTCCCTCAAACCCTGCACGAATGGGTGAGGAAGCATGAAATCGATACCGGCGTGCGCGATGGCGTCACCAGCGACGAACGCGTAGCAAAATAATTTCGCCGGCAATCGACGCCTTGAAGCCTTTGGCACTTGCAAAAGCGTGGCGGCCATCGAGGCGACCAGCAATCGGATCTACCTCGAACTGGCGATGATCAGCAGGACGCCTTCTCCAAAAACTGGGTGGGGGGTTATTTAACAACCACTTTGAAAGCCATTGCGGAAAACAGGACGTTCCTCGTCAGTGGCTTCCATGCGCGTCTGAATGAGGCATTCGTCGGCGCGCTTGTTTCAATGGCCCATTACCGTGCCGACCGGCGTGTCTCGGCGGTGATAATCGAAATCAATCGGGTGCGCTACACGAAGGAGTCGTCCGGTGAAAAGAGCCTTGGCTTCGATGTGGTGGCGGCCAAGATCCGGAGGTACATCAGCGTCACCGCATTGATGAAAATGGCGGTCCATGACAGAACTGGCGCAGCGCAGCAGCTTCGCATATGCGGGGCTGAAGGAAGCTTGCGCGCCTGTGACGGATTATTAACGGCGAAGGGGTCAGGCTGGGGAATGGTTCGGTAGCCGTAGTCCTGTGCATTTGATGTGGCAGCGCACTGGAACTGCGTCCGGACGGGATCCGGACGCAGTCTTTGGGGGCAATTTCCGGAAAATTGAAGGATCTTGTGTGCAATAAATTGCACACGGATTTCAAATAATTCCAGAGTGGCTTCTCTGAAACCCGCATGAATACTGGTGGCCAGTCTCGGAATCGAACCAAGGACACGCGGATTTTCAATCCGCTGCTCTACCAACTGAGCTAACTGGCCAGTCCGTGGTAATAGGCAACCACGGTGGGGTCAAATGCCTGGCCGTAGCCGGATGCACTTGTTTTGCGATGCAAATGCAAAACACCAGAGCGTTCAGCCGTTCACATGCGGGGCGCAGTATAAGCGACCCACCCGTTTTTGTGAAGCCGACGCCGTCGCGGACTCGATTCGTGCTATCTCAAGCTTGGCACGCCAGCACTTGGTTTTTTCTCTACTTTGCGCGCCACAGGCGACGAATTCACCATCGTCGCAACGTTGGACTTGCACGTCACAAGGCGATGAGTGAGCATGCGGCTTTTGACTCGTATACAAAACTGGACCACGCATGGATGACTGGTTTGTCTGGCTCGCCCGCTTGATGTTCGTTGGCATTTTCCTGTTGGGGATCGGCATGCTTTTCCGCGCATGGATGATCGCCGTGCGACGGGATTATCGTTATGTAGCGGATTGGCGCGGCCGCTCGATCCGAGACGGGATGCGCTGGGCCACTGTCGTCATGGGCATCAATGGACTGGGTGGCGCGGCGCTGCTTGCGGTGGGGATTCTGGTCTTGCTGATCGGCCTGCCCTTTGCCATCTGGTCGGGGCTGACGGCGTTCATCATCTGGAGCTATTACTTTGCCTTGCAGCTTGTCGTGCAGTGGGACAAGCGTTCGCACTCGGGCGCTTGATCCGGGCGCACGATTCGGGTGCGACCAGACTGGTCTATCGGCGCTAGTCCAAATTAACTATCGCCGAACCGACAAAGACAGATGTGTTATACGGTAACAAAAGTGTAAAGTGCGTGAAAATAAAATCAGCTATCGTTCCAGCCAGTTCATAAACGCCAACACAAGGGAGTGCTGTCGATGTCCAAACCACAAGACTTTGATTCAAAGGCGTACTGGAGTGCAACGCTCCGGCTACTGATCACCACCCTCATTATCTGGTTCATTGTTTCATTTGGTGCCGGCATCCTGTTCCGCGATGCGCTCGACAGCATTCACCTCGGCGGTTATCCCCTGGGCTTCTGGTTCGCCCAGCAGGGTTCCATCTTCGTCTTCGTCGGCCTGATCTTCTGGTATGCGCGCCGCATGGACAAGATCGACCATGAACATGACGTCCACGAAGACTAAACAGAACAATCGGGAGATGACCAAATGGATTTGAAAACACTGACGTACGTCGTCGTGGGGCTGTCGTTCGCTCTCTACATTGGCGTGGCCATCTGGGCGCGCGCAGGCACCACCAAAGAGTTCTACATCGCGGGCGGCGGTGTGCACCCGATCATCAACGGCATGGCGACCGGCGCCGACTGGATGTCTGCCGCCTCCTTCATTTCGATGGCTGGCCTGATCGCCTTCCTCGGTTATGGCGGCTCGGTCTACCTGATGGGTTGGACTGGCGGTTACGTGCTGCTGGCGGTACTGCTTGCCCCCTACTTGCGCAAATTCGGCAAATTCACCGTGCCGGAATTCATCGGTGAACGCTATTACTCACAGACGGCGCGGATCGTCGCGGTGATCTGCCTGATCTTCATCTCGTTCACCTATGTCGCCGGCCAGATGCGCGGCGTCGGTATCGTGTTCTCGCGTTTCCTCGAAGTGGAAATCACCACCGGCCTGATCATCGGCATGGGTCTGGTGTTCTTCTACGCGGTACTGGGCGGCATGAAGGGCATCACCTACACCCAGGTCGCGCAATACGTGGTGCTGATCTTCGCCTACACCATTCCGGCCGTGTTCATCTCGCTGCAGATCTCGGGCAACGTGTTGCCGCAACTGGGGCTGGGCGGTCACATGGGCGACATGTACTTCCTCGACAAGTTGAACAAGACCGTGACCGATCTGGGCTTCGCTGCCTATACCACCGGCAACAAGACCATGATCGACGTGTTCTGTATCACCCTGGCGCTGATGACCGGCACGGCGGGTCTGCCCCACGTGATCGTGCGCTTCTTTACCGTGCCGAAGGTACGTGATGCCCGTCTGTCTGCCGGCTGGGCGCTGGTGTTCATCGCGCTCCTCTATACTGCTGCACCCGCCGTGGGTGCCATGGCCCGCTACAACCTGCACGCTACAGTGAATACCGCGGTGGCCGGCGGTGGCGACAAGTTCGCCCCCGATGCCAGCATCGAGGGTGAGTCGCGCCCCGATTGGATGAAGCGCTGGGAGAAAACCGGCCTGATCAAGTGGGAAGACTTGAACGACGACGGCCGCATCCAGTACTACAACGACAAGAGCAAGGACGAGGCTTTCCTGGCCAAGACCGAAGCCGCCGGCTGGAAGGGCAACGAGCTGGGTTCCGTCGTCAAGGGCGAGTTCGTAGGCAAGGTCGACAACGACATCATGGTGTTGGCCAACCCCGAAATCGCGGGCCTTCCCGACTGGGTGATCGCCCTGATCGCAGCCGGCGGTATCGCCGCCGCGTTGTCCACCGCTGCCGGTCTGTTGCTGGTGATCTCCTCCTCCATCTCGCATGACCTGATGAAGGGGGTGTTCGTCAAGAACATTTCCGAGAAGAGTGAGTTGATGGCGGGCCGTGTCGCCGCTGCCGTCGCGGTGCTGATCGCCGGTTATCTGGGCTATAACCCACCGGGCTTCGTCGCGCAGGTGGTGGCATTCGCCTTTGGCCTTGCTTGCGCATCGCTGTTCCCGACCATCGTCATGGGCATCTTCAGCAAAACGATGAACCGGGGCGGCGCCATCGCCGGCATGTTGACCGGCCTGGTTTTCACCCTGACCTATATCGTCTACTTCAAGCGCGATGTGCTGCTGGGCATGGACAAGGTGCCCGATACCGAGTGGCTGTTCGGTATTTCGCCGGAAGGTATCGGCGTCATCGGCATGATCCTGAACTTCATCGTGTCCTACGTGGTGATGAAGCTGTCGCCCGCGTGCCCGGAGCATATCCAGCATCTGGTCGAAGGCATCCGTTACCCGAGAGGTGCCGGGACGGCTCGCGCACACTGATCGCAACCAGTGAAACAGCAAGGCCCCCACCACGGTGGGGGCCTTTGTTTTTGCAGGAGCGGTCAGGTGAGCTGGATCTGTCGCCGGTATTCTCGTTCCAGTCTCTTCAAGCCTCCAAAATCGGCCAGCCCGCGCGGTTCCAGCCCGGGTCGTAGCGCCAGCAACAGCTCGGCCGTGGACAGGGCGTCGGCCAGAGCATTGTGGCGAGCATAGTTGCTGATTCCGAACAGTCTGGTCCAGTCGTCCAGCGCACGATAACGCCGGGCGAGTTGTGGGTGCAGCGCGGGCGCCATATAGGCCAGGTCGGCCCAGGCATGCCGAAAGTTGAGACCGAGGAAGGTTTTCATGGCCCGGTTGATCATCGATTCGTCGAACGCGACGTGAAAGGCGATGAGCGGATCCTTACCCAGGTATTCGAGAAAGGCGAGCAGGGAATCGGCAGCCGGCATCCCTTCCCGCTGGGCGGTGCCACCGATCCCGTGGATCAGGATGTTGCCCCTCTCGCTGACCTGCGTCTGGTGCAGCACGATTTCGAAACTGTCGTTGAGCTGAATCTGCCCGTCCGCCACCGCGACTGCGCCAATGGCGATCAGATGGTCGCGAGCGGTGTTGAGCCCGCTGCTTTCCACGTCCACCACCACGTAGCGGCTTGCGTTGAACGGTGCGTCCTGACGCGGTGCCGGTAACGCCTGCCAGGTGGCCAGGCGCTGGGCTTGCGGCAGTGTCAGATCCGGCTTTTTGTCGGTGAGCCGAGTTAGCCAGTTCATGCCTGGTAGTCCAGGCCCAGCCTGGTCTGCAGCTTGCGTGATTGGCGGAAAGCCTCTTTGAGGATGCGCCGGTCCAGATTGTTGAGCGTGTCGGGGTCGACCCGGTTGGTGAGGGGGGTACCCTGCTCGCTTTGTACATGGTGCAGGCGCAGGCGCAACAACTGGATGAACAGGAAGGCCTGGCAGTAGGCATCAACGTCTTGCGTACTGATGTTCAGGGGACCTGCCATCTCGCGCAGCCGCTGCACCGTGTTGGTGTGTGTGCCGCCGACCGCCAGACTGAAAATGCGCGCGGCGTCGACGAAGGGGGTAATGCCATTCATCTTGAGATCGACAGTGCGATCGCTGTCGGTCACGAAATCGCGCACCATGCCCAGCGGCGGGCGGTTGCGCAGGGCATTGACGGCAAGCTGGTGGAGGAAGCGCGAGTTCTGTGGCGCGGCCGCCTGCAGCCATTCGCGCAGTGCCGTACCCAGATGGGCGGCGCCGTAGAGCGGACGGAAGTCAAAGAAGATGGTCGAGTGCAACAGGTCTATCGGGGCACCGTGATAAATCCATTTGTCGAACGTGTCCTGCCATTCATCGAGCGACAGACACCATTTCGGATTCGACGCCATGACGTCGCCGCCGCATAGCGGAAACCCGCACTCCGCCAGGGCGAGATTGATGCGTTTGGCGAAGGGCAACAGCACCTCTCGCAGCACGGCCGGGTCCTGGTTGTCTTTGAGCGAGAAAATGATGCCGTTGTCCTGGTCCGTGTTCAGCGTCTGTTCGAAGCGTCCCTCGGAGCCCAGCGCCAGCCAGCAGAATTCGATGTCCCGAGCCGGACTGTTCTGCAGTTCCAGTTCGATGATGCGCGTGGTCAACAGATCGTTGAGCGTCGTGATGATCTGCGTCAATTGCTCGGCCGCCACGCCCTGCGCCAGCATGTTGCGGGCGAGTTGCTCGATGTCGCGCGCGCATTGTTTGAGCGCGGCCAGATCGGACGCATGGCGGATGGTGGTGCTGATCCGGCTCAGTCCGACGCGCTGCAGGCTGAACAAGTCCTTTTCCGATATCACGCCGGTCAGATGGCCATTCTCGGTCACCAGCATATGACGGATACCTTGTTTGGCCATGGCGAGTGCCGCCTCGTGGGCGGCCGCATGGGGCGGCAGGGTGACGAGTTCGGTGCTCATGATGCGGATGACGGGTTCGTCGAGATCGATTCCCGCCAGCGCCACGCGACTCAATACATCGTGGAGCGTGAGGATTCCCTTGGGAATCAGGGCCTCCACAGCGACCATGGCCCCCACGCCCTGGTCCTGCATTTGCTGTAGCGCCTGCCGGATCGACGTGTCCGGCGCGCAGGTCACCGGCTCGCGCCGGATGACGGTCGCGAGGCTGCTGCTCATCGACTGCTGCTCTGAGCTGGCCCTGGAGTAGCCCGCCTGGATCAGGTGTTGTGAGTGTTCGAGCAGGTTGGCGATGCGGCGGGTGCAAAAGTCGTTGAAAGCGGTGCTCAGGCGATTCAGTTGCAGGAAGTCACCGGCCGGCAAGGCATAGCAGAAGACATCGCTGCTGGCGCGGTAGATGCTGGTGACGGGGCGGCCGGCGAGCAACGCCCCCAGCGGGAAGCACTCGCCTTCGTTCAGTTCCAGCCAGGCACCGTCTTCCTGCGCCTGCGAGAGGCCCTCGCCCTGCACCACCCCTTGCTTGATGATGAGAAACGGAACCGCCGCGGTCTGCTCGGGCGAGAGAATCACTTCGCCCTTTGCGAAATAGCCCAGCGTCAGTTTCCGCGCCATCCACAATACGTGTTCGTGCGCCATCCGGTCGAACGGCGCGAACTTGCCCAGGTGATTCACCGTGGCCTGAATCAGTGAATTGGTAGCCTCCGACATCGTTTCTCCTTGGCATGAATTCTGGTCTGTGAGTCATTATTGTCAGTTGCTGGAAGATACCGCAAGGCGCCTGCCGCCAGCGTGAAGACCACCCATGAAAAGCCCCGCCGAAGCGGGGCTTTTCAGGCTATGCAAACCGGGTTTTTACAGCATTACATCATGCAGCCACCCATCGGCTTGACTGGTTTGTCATCCGGCAGGCCGGCGAACATGTAGTCGGTGGTCAATATCAGGACGGTGGTGCCAATGTGAATGTTTGATCAGAGCGCGTGGAGCGAACTCCAGCCAACCCCTGACTCAGGTGTATTTCCATACAGCGAGCGCCAGCAGCAACCACGCCACGAGAAACGTCAGACCGCCGAATGGTGTGACCACACCCAGCCAACGTACGCCACTGATGGCCATCACATAAAGACTGCCGGAGAACAGCACGGTGCCGGCCAACATCAGCCAGCCCGCCGTGCGCAGCAGCGTCGAATCCGGTAGCTGAACGGCGACCAGTCCGATCAGCAGCAATCCCAGCGCGTGATAAAAGTGATACTGATTGCCGGTATGGAATACGGCCATCATGTCCGCGCTGAGGCGCGTCTTGAGGGCATGTGCACCGAAGGCGCCGAGCAGTACCGCTAGAAAAGCACTGAGCGCGCCGAGAATCAGGAATAATTTTGCGGTGTGCTGCATGGGTTTTACCTTGGTGCGGGAGGGGGTGAACTGTATCCCGGAAAACATTCATTATCCATAGTTTGTATTCATTACAGTGCCTGCCACCGGTCTGAAGGTCGCCCATGAAAAAGCCCCGCCGAAGCGGGGCTTTTCAGGCTGTACAAACCGGGCTTTTACAGCATTACATCATGCCGCCCATACCACCCATACCGCCCATGTCACCCATGCCGCCACCCATGCCGCCACCTGACTGCTTGTCGTCCGGCAGGTCGGTGATCATGCAATCTGTGGTCAGCATCAGGCTGGCGATCGATGCGGCGTTCTGCAGCGCGGTGCGAGTGACCTTGGTGGGGTCGAGCACGCCCATCGCCACCATGTCGCCGTACTCGCCGGTCTGGGCGTTGTAGCCGTAGTTGCCCTTGCCTTCCAGCACTTTGTTGACGACCACCGAAGGCTCTTCGCCGGAGTTCTTGACGATCTGGCGCAGCGGCTCTTCGATCGCGCGCAGCACGATCTTCACGCCGGCGTCCTGGTCGTGGTTGTCGCCCTTGATCGCAGCGGCCACAGACTTGGCACGCAGCAAGGCAACGCCGCCGCCGGCAACGATGCCTTCTTCAACGGCGGCACGGGTGGCGTGCAGCGCGTCTTCGACACGGGCCTTCTTCTCCTTCATTTCGACTTCGGTCGCAGCGCCGACCTTGATCACTGCCACGCCACCGGCCAGTTTGGCCTTGCGCTCCTGCAGCTTTTCGCGGTCGTAGTCGCTGGTCACTTCGTCGATCTGCTTGTTGATCTGGCTGATGCGGCCCTTGATCGCGTCATGATTGCCGGCGCCATCGATGACGATGGTGTTTTCCTTGCCAACCTCGATCCGCTTGGCACGACCAAGGTCGGTCAGTTGCGCTTTTTCCAGTGACAGGCCGACTTCTTCAGCGATCACGGTACCGCCGGTGAGGATGGCCATGTCTTCCAGCATCGCCTTGCGACGGTCGCCGAAGCCCGGGGCCTTGACGGCGCAGGTCTTGAGGATGCCGCGGATGTTGTTCACCACCAGGGTGGCGAGCGCTTCGCCGTCGACATCTTCAGCGACGATCATCAGCGGCTTGCCAGCCTTGGCGACTTGCTCCAGTACGGGCAGCAGATCACGGATATTGGAGATCTTCTTGTCGTACAGCAGGATGAACGGATCTTCCAGCAGTGCCATCTGTTTGTCGGGATTGTTGATGAAGTAGGGCGACAGGTAGCCACGGTCAAACTGCATGCCTTCGACCACGTCGAGTTCGTTTTCCAGACCCGAGCTGTCCTCAACCGTGATCACGCCTTCCTTGCCGACCTTGTCCATGGCGGCGGCGATGATGTCGCCGATCGAGGCGTCGGAGTTGGCGGAAATGGAGCCGACCTGGGCGATTTCCTTGGAGGTCTTGCAGGGTTGCGAAATTTTCTTCAATTCGGCGACGATGGCAATCACGGCCTTGTCGATGCCGCGCTTCAGATCCATCGGGTTCATGCCGGCAGCCACGTACTTCATGCCTTCGTTGACGATGGATTGGGCCAGCACGGTGGCGGTGGTGGTGCCGTCGCCGGCGATGTCGGAGGTCTTGGAAGCGACTTCCTTGACCATCTGCGCACCCATGTTCTCCAGCTTGTCTTTCAGCTCGATTTCCTTGGCGACCGACACGCCGTCCTTGGTCACGGTGGGCGCGCCGAAGGAACGGTCAAGCACTACATTGCGGCCTTTCGGGCCCAGGGTCACCTTGACGGCGTCAGCCAGAATGTTGACACCAGCCACCATGCGGTGGCGCGCGGAATCACCAAAACGTACGTCTTTTGCAGCCATTGCTTAACTCCTAATTTGAATTCGGTTGGATTGCGTGTGAGCGCTTGTCTGTATTAATAGCGATTACAGCTCGACCACGCCCATGATGTCTTCTTCACGCATCACCAGCAGTTCGTCGCCTTCGACCTTGACGGTCTGGCCGGCGTACTTGCCGAACAGCACGCGGTCGCCGACTTTCACGTCCAGCGGAATCAGCTTGCCTTGGTCGTCTTTCTTGCCGGTGCCGACGGCGACTATTTCACCCTGGTCGGGTTTTTCGGTCGCGGCATCGGGGATCACGATCCCGGAAGCGGTCTTGCGCTCTTCTTCCATGCGCTTGACAATCACACGGTCGTGCAGAGGACGGATTTTCATTGCAAAGTCTCCATTGCGGTATGTTGATAAAGGCAGCCGAAGCTGCCTGAAAATGAGGGAGCGGCGAAGACGTTGTTAGCACTCGTCGCCGTCGAGTGCTAATAGTAGGGGCGGACTGTGCCAATTTCAAGCCCAGGCGCAATTGTTGGTCGCCATTAGAGCAATTAGTTTTGTCACTATTGTTGATAGTCTGGTCTCCCATGGGGTGGAGCTATGAGCGATAGTGGCCACTAACATCCATATGAATCAAACAGTTACTGTTATTATTTGGCTGGCGGCTGATATTGATAAATAGGGTTAATCGCACAGATAAAAAATCTGCCAGCAATTTATCATTTACTTGAATTTCGTGACTCGCCTGAAATTTGCTTTGCGTTCTGAGCCCTTGCAACTAAAAGACCGTCGAACAGCACTATCTGGGGGGTGGCGTCAAACCCGACTCGCTGCTGTGGCATGATTTGGCGTGTGATCGCGTTACCCCAAATCGTCTTTCGGCTCGTGGCCGCGCTCGTCGGGCTGGTGAGACCCCTATGCCAGTGAAATGGGTCGCACATCTCGATATGGATGCCTTCTACGCGTCGGTCGAATTGTTGCGCTACCCGGAACTTCGCGGTTTCCCCGTCGTGGTTGGCGGCCGCCAGCACCATCAACCGATCCTCCAGGCCGACGGCTCGCGACGTTTCTCGAGATTGAAGGATTATGCAGGCCGGGGCGTGATCACGACCGCCACCTATGAGGCCAGGGCCCTGGGCGTCCACTCCGGCATGGGTCTGATGAAGGCGGGCGTACTGGCACCCAACGCCGTGCTGCTACCGGCTGACTTCGACGAATACCGCAGATTTTCGTGTCTTTTCAAGGCTTCCGTCGCCGAGGCCGCACCCTTGATTGAAGATCGCGGCATTGACGAAATCTACATTGACCTGACCGATGTTCCGGGCGCACAGGAGACTCGTAAAGACGATCCCTACGCTGGCGTGCGTGCGCTGGGTCACGAAATCAAGGCACAGGTACAGGCTGTTACGGGGCTAACCTGCTCAATCGGCATTACCCCGAACAAGCTCTTGTCCAAGCTCTGCTCAGATCTGGAGAAGCCCAATGGCTTAACGATCCTGACCGAGGGCGACATCCCGGCACGGATCTGGCCACTATCAGCCAAGCGCATCAACGGCATTGGACCCAAGGCCTTTGCCAGACTGGCGGGCTTGGGAATTTTGACGATTGGGGATCTGGCAGGCACAGACGCAAAGGCGTTGATAAGTGAATTCGGTCCCAACTATGGCGCCTGGTTGCACGAAGCGGCGCATGGCCGTGATGACCGCCCGGTCGTGACATGCCGCGAACCAAAGTCCTTGAGCCGCGAAACCACGTTCGAGCGCGACTTGCACCCGCGCCATGATCGCGCGGCACTGGGGCAGATTCTTACCCGGCTCTGCGAGCAAATGGCCGCCGACTTGAAAACCCGGCAATACGTTGCGAAGACCATCGGGGTGAAGTTGCGGTACGACGACTTCAAGATTGTTACGCGCGACCTCACGTTGCTGGCTCACACGGACGACGCCATGACGATTCGTCAGAACGTTGGCCTTTGCCTCAAGCGAGTACCGCTCGATCAGCGACTTCGTTTGCTTGGCGTACGGGCCAGCGCGTTGTCCGACGCCACCTCCCTGCCGGTTCGCGACGGGGAGGTGAACGACTTGGGACCGCGCGCTCATATGACGCTCCCGCTATTCGAGTAGACATCGGATGTGTAGGTTTGGACTGCCCCGTGTTCAGTAGCGCACATTCATCCGGCCGCTCCATGCTCCTGATCTGCCCGATAGATTCTATGAGGCACACCCAGGTGAAGATCCGCGCGAATTCTTTGTGGTCCAGGGACGGAATGGCTTGATTACCAACGGGAACTGAAGCTACTGGTTCCGCAGGCCTCACCAGTTTGGGCGGATCGCGAATTCTTGCGCTTCTGCCTGACTTGTATTGAGCGCCCACACTGCTAGATCGATGCCGACCAAGAAATAAGGTTTGCCCGAGTTCCAGGCCCGATCAAGATCACGGCCAACGATCCTGAGGTCTGTTGCCCGACCCGCGGTAACTGGATGGGCGAGTCATCCAGGCCAAAATGCTGTTTAGATCACTGCCGAAGCGCTCAATGGGCAATGCCACTCTTCAGGCTTTGGGAGGCACGATTGGTGTCGATAACCATGACTTTAAGGCCAGATGGCCAGATGGCTAGATGTTGAGTTGAAATAGGCTGTTCCGGTAATCAGCCATTCACAAACTGACGGTCGCAAACTCTCTCAAGTGCGGACATTCCGGAGGGGTACCGCTGCGGTCCGTTGTTCGGCCTTGCGGTCATTCGCATTTCTCGTGAGCAGACATTCAACGTCGCGGATCGGCCGTCGCCTGCATCCGGGTTGTTAGAGGAACGGTGCCCGTCAGCCATTCGATTCCTTCAGCACAGTCCGGAAACAACTTCACAAGCCATCCCCGGTTGATGCATGCAGTTTCGTAAAACCGCGCGTCCTCTTGTTCTTTGGATTGTTTTGGCAGAACGACTGCCACATGGCTTTGGCGGTCCAGATTCATTGCGGGATACTGATGAGTGGGCAAATCGTAGAGATCGAAGGTCGATACAGTCAGTTCTATTTCCGTTGCATCGACAAGGAACATTGAACTGCTTTGCTCTTTACCTAGCGCAATGGCCTTGGAGGTTGATTCGCGTAAATCCAACCCTGTGGTTCTGCCTGTGTAAACAAGCTCGATAACCTGTAACTTGCTGCTGTACTCAAGTGTCCAGGTCATCTTTTTCTCTCCCCGGATCCGTATATTCATTGATGAAAGGGCGGACGAAGCACATTTGTCTTCTTGAGGGACGGATTATGTTCCAACTTCTTTCCGGCAACCATAGGAGCGAGTTGGCGTCAGGCTTTGCAATCACCTACCCAGTTATATTTGAATGACTGTGAAGCTTGCGGATTCAACCGATCAGAACAAGTCAGCCCGCCGTCTAAAACTCGGTCGAAGCTGCCGGCCCTGCTGAATCAGATCATCATAGATGCCTTTAACTCAGCAGTAATTTCGTACGATCGCAGACGCGCCGAATGATCGAATATCTGCGAAGTGATCATTAATTCATCCGCTCCGGTTTGTTCGATGAACGCTTCCAATCCAGACTTGATCATGTCACTTGAACCAATCGCAGAGCAAGACAGCACCTGGTCCAGTAGCGCACGTTCCTGGGGACCGATGCGATCCATATAACCCGCCTCGGGTGGCGGCAGCTGTTTGGGATGACCGCTGCGCAGGCTGACGAATGCCTGCTGCATTGAAGTCGCGAGAAATTGTGCCTCCGCTACCGTATCCGCCGCAAAAACATTGAAACCGAGCATCACGTAAGGCTTCTGCAGCTGAGTAGATGGCTTGAAGGTAGCGCGATACAAAGTAATCGCCTGCATCATTTGCACCGGTGCGAAATGCGATGCGAATGCATAGGGCAGGCCCAGGGCGGCTGCCAGTTGCGCACCAAAAAGACTCGAGCCCAGTATCCATATCGGTACATTGAGGCCGGCGCCCGGAACGGCGCGCACCGCATGCCGCTTTTCTGCCGAGAAGTAATCCATCAGTTCGACGACGTCCTGTGGAAACTGATTGGCATCGGCGGTGAGATTGCGCCGCAAGGCACGAGCCGTGAGTTGATCTGAACCAGGCGCGCGCCCGAGCCCCAAATCTATGCGCCCTGGAAAGAGTGATTCCAGGGTGCCGAATTGTTCGGCAATCACCAGAGGCGAATGGTTGGGCAACATGATCCCGCCAGCCCCGACACGGATGGTCGATGTGCCACCGGCTACATGACCGATCAGGACAGCGGTCGCGGCGCTGGCAATGCCTGGCATGCCATGGTGCTCGGCCAGCCAGAAGCGCTGGTAGCCCCAGCGCTCTGCGTGCCTGGCAAGATCAAGCGTGTTGTGAAACGACCGGGCAGCATCGCTGCCTTCGGTGATTGGGGAGAGATCAAGGATGGAAAAGGGGATCATGATTTTTACATTGTGGCGAGTCTTGGCCGATCTATGCAACTGCCCCGAACAGAAATACGTGGAAGTCCATGAAATGCAGTCGCCGTCCAGGTCGGCAGGTGAACCGAGCGCACAGCCTGTTCACAAGCCAAACTCAATGCCGTCTCCAGGTGTTTGAAGGAACGCCCAGGAGAAACGCTAAACTACCAAATACCCGCTGAACGATTTAACCAATCTGCTACGTCGATCGGCTGAACCCGTACTGAACAGTGGAAGTGCGCGACATCCTCTCGGACCGATCGGTCTGGGTTAGATATCGGTCACAGGATTTTTGCTGAAAGTACTCTGAATATTTCCAAATATTTGATCAGCTAAAATCAGGGCTGCATCGGGCCGGCTATCGTTATTACATTGTGCGCGTTCAAAAAACGCGACGCGTATCGAAATAAATGCCAATTTCGGGACTGAGTGAAATGGCGATAGCTGCCCAAATCCCCACCAACTGGATAGATTGACTATCAATTCCAATGGCGACCGATAACGATTTAATCAACCGAACCCGCGCCGCCGTCTGGCATCCCTGTACCCAGATGAAGGCGCTGGAAGCCACGCCGCCGCTGGCGATCGCACGCGGCGAAGAAGCGTGGTTGATCGATACCGACGGACGGCGCTATCTGGATGCGATATCCAGCTGGTGGGTCAACCTGTTTGGCCACTGCAACCCGCGCATCAATGCGGCGATCATCGACCAGTTGGGCAAAATCGAACACGTCATGCTGGCCGGCGCGACCCACGCACCGGTGGTGGAACTGTCCGAACGGCTGGCGCAATTGACTGGTCTGGGCCATGCGTTTTACGGCTCGGACGGCGCCTCTGCTACCGAAATCGCCCTGAAAATGAGTGCGCACTACTGGCGTAACCAGCGCCAGCCGAAGAAAAATGGCTATATCAGCCTGAAGAATGGTTACCACGGCGAAACCGTCGGCGCGCTGTCAGTGACCGATATTCCCTTGTTCAAGGACACCTATGCGCCCTTGTTGCGACAGTCGGTACAGGTGCCAACGCCGGACGCGCGACTGGCCGAACCCGGCGAATCGGCCGAAGCCTATGCACTACGCTGCGCCGACGCGCTGGAAGCGCATCTGGCCGGACACGCTGCCAACACCGCCGCCTTCATCGTCGAGCCTTTGGTGCAGGGAGCGACGGGGATGGCGATGTACCACCCGGTTTATCTGACACGGGCGCGTGCGTTGTGTGACCAATATCAGGTGCACCTGATCGCCGACGAGATCGCTGTAGGTTTCGGCCGCACCGGAACGATGTTTGCCTGCGAGCAGGCTCCCCCGGCCTCGCTTGCAGGGGCGGGCATTAAAACAGTTCGTCCCGATTTCATCTGCCTGTCCAAGGGCATCACCGGTGGCTATCTGCCGCTGTCGGCCGTACTGACGACCGATGAGGTCTATGCCGCTTTTTACGGCGACACCACCGCGCGTGGTTTCCTGCATTCGCATTCCTATACCGGCAATCCGCTCGCTTGTCGGGCTGCACTGGCGGTGCTCGATATTTTCGAGACGGATCAGGTCATCGTTACGAACCGTGCCAAGGCACAGTCATTCACCGATCTGCTGGCGGAGGTGGCGGTGCATCCGCGGATACGCCATTTCCGGCATACCGGGATGATCTGGGCATTCGACGTGGTGGAGGCTCGACCCGGCTTCGCGGCCCGTTTCCATCAGGCGGCACTGGAACTCGGCGTGTTCATCCGCCCCGTCGGCAAGACAGTTTATGTAATGCCGCCTTATGTGACCTCTATCGAAGACATGCACACCTTGGCGGTGGCCCTGTTGGCTTGTCTCGACAATCCGGATATCTGATTGAATCTAGCAGGCTTGACGCATACGGAACACGACTCTAGGATAGTAATCAGTAACTATCTAAAGAGTTCGCACATGTCTGAACCTGTACGCAAACGGCTGGGTGCCGACGAACGTCGCGAGGAAATTATCCGTGTGACGCTCGACCTGGCGGCCACGCAGGGAGTGGATAACGTTACCACCCAGGATATGGCGCAGGCGATGGGTGTGGCGCAAAGCACGGTGTTCCGCCATTTCCTCAGCAAGGATGCGATCTGGCTGGCAGTGATGCAGTGGGTACGTGCTCGCCTGGTAGGCGGGTTGGGACGGGCGGCCGAACAGGGCCACGATCCGCTGGGCGCGTTACAGCACATGTTCTTCGCGCACATCGCATTCATCACGGCGCATCCTGCCATCCCGCGCATTCTGACATCGGAGCATCTGCATGGCCGCAGCACGGTACTGCGCCGACTGGTGACCGAGACCATGCTGGATTACGAGACGAAAATCGCAGCGTTGTTGTCCGATGCCAAGGCGCAAGGGCAAGCGCGCGTCGATCTCGACGTTCACGCTGCCGCCACGCTGTATCTTGGCATGATCCAGGGACTGGTGCTGCAAACCTCCATTCTGCGCGGTCAGCGCACCCTTACGGCGCGCACGCTGGCGACGGAGGCCGCACGCACTTTCCCGGTTTTTCTCCAGGCCATTCGCTCTCCTTCAACCTCAATCCAAGGAACCATCTCATGAAATATTTCCGTGCTTCATTGGCCGCCCTGCTGTGCATGAATCTGGCTGCGGCCTATGCGCAAGACATGCCTTCCGGACATGACCATGCGCACCATGGGCCGATGACCGACGATCGCACGATCCTGGCGTTGACTCCAGGCGAACGCATGATGGTCCTGGAGGAAATGCGCCTGTTTCTTGACGGCATTGGGAAAATGACCGGTGCGCTAGGCAAACAGGACATGCAGGCGACGGCAGCCGCTGCCCATGAAATGGGAATGAAGATGGCGCACGAGGTGCCCCCGGAACTGCGCGCAAAATTGCCGATGGAATTCAGGCAGTTGGGATTCTCGGTGCACCGCGATTTCGATCAGATCGCAATGGATGCCGAAAGTATGAAGGACGTGAGCCACAGCCTCAACCAACTGTCCGCCACGCTGCAGAATTGCGTGAGCTGCCATGCGGCCTATCAGATCCGCACACCACTCAACGACGACAAACACTGAACACTCTCGCGACGAGGGCCCGCCACGAGCGGAACTGCGTGTAGAAACGGATTCCGCCGAACCCCGATCGTGTCTCCGATACCGATCATCCACAAACGGTCCGTGGCGGGACCTCGGGACCTTGCACATCGTAAATTTTGCGTCTCCGCGGATCATCGGGGACGCCCAGCCATCTTGCTTCCGTCTGATATGCCGTCCGTATTGGCAATCTGCCAAATCACGGCAACGCTGTAAGTGTCTTCAGGCCAAACACGTGGCTGATAGTGAGTTATCAATCACTGCTCGGATTGAAAACGATCTAAAAGTTACTAAATTATATGTTTCCAATCAGTTGGTTATTAGCTGTAGAAATTTCGCAGTTGACGAGCGAGATTTTATTCTTATAATAAGTGATCAATTACTTACTTAGCGCAACTTGTGCGCCATACTCAGGATGGATGCGCTCATGAAATCCTTGTCCCGGTTGTTGTTGTGTACGTTTCTTCTTTCCCCCTGGAAGGTGGCTTTTGCCGCTGACCCACTGCCGCTGTGGGAAGCGATGGCGCGCGCCGCGCAATCCAACCCGGTGATCAAAAGCCAGCAAGCCGAAGTCAGCCGGCAAACGCTGGAGCAGGACATTGCTCGCGGCCAACGTTTGCCCAAGGTCGACCTGGACGCGGCCTATACGCGGCATGCCTATCCAAGTTTGATCACGCCGATCCGCGAGACCGGTGTCTTCCCCCCGATGGACCGGGATGTGGCGAATATCGGCTTGGCGCTGAGTCTGCCGCTTTACCACGGCGGCAAGCTGGTCGCAGGCGAGGCCCTGGCCGCGCACAACCGCGAGGCGTCGGTCCAGGTGCTGCGTGCCGGTGGACAAGACCTGTTGTTCAACGTCGTCGCCACTTACACCAAGGCCCTGCATTTCCGGCAGCTCGGGCAGGTTCTGGATTCCCGGATCAAGGCGCTGCAACGCGAGGAGAAGGACATCAACCTGCTCATACGGGAAGGCCGCGCCGCGCGGCTCGACTTGATCCGGCTGCAGACGCAGTTGTCCCAGGCGCGTTACGACAAGGTGTCGGTCACGCAGGGCGAGAAAGATGCACTGTCGTTGCTCGCTGCCTTGCTGGGCGAGAGCGCGCCGGCTCCGGTTCTATCCGATCTGGGAATGACCGCGCCCGACCTGCCGGCTTCACCCGAAGCGGCGTTGAGTCGCGCCATGCAGCAGCGACCGGATCTCCTCAAGCTCGATGCCATGGGCCGTGCGGCCCAGCAGAAAACCGCCATCGCCCGCGGCGAACGGCTGCCGCAAGTCGATCTGGTGGCGCGTGCGCAGGAGAGCACCGGCAGCGACTGGAAGGGCTACGACGATTCGCAGATCGGCGTGCAGTTGTCGCTGCCACTGTTCGACGGCGCCATCCGCAGACGCCGGGTTGAACAGGCCGGGATCGAGCAGCGGCAAAATACCCTGCTGCAGGAAGACGCGCGCAACCGAATCGTTAGCGAGGTCGAACAGGCGTATGGCGCCTTGACCGAATCGCGTGCCCGGCTCGATGCGGCGACGCAGGGCGAAACCGAGGCCAGCGAAGCGCTGCGGATCGAAACCCTGCGTTATCACAGTGGCGAAAATACCATCACCGACCTGCTTGGCGCCGAGTCCGCGCTGTGGTCGGCTACCGCAAGTCGTCTGCAGGCAGGCTACGACATTACTGTGAGCCAGGCACGGATGCTGCACGCCACCGGCGAGCTCACACCCGACAGCTTTCGGCCCACCAATGTCAACCCGAAAACGGGCGGGGACGGGGAGTTGTCTTCGTCCGGCATCGACTCCGACACGCTTGCGTACTACCTCGCATGGCACGACAGCGTAACGGCTTGCGAAGGCGAAATCGCTGCCGGGCGCCCGACTGCCGATACTTTGTCCGATAAAAACCTCACCGCAAAAAAACTTGCGGGACACGCCATCCAGCAAGGAGCAAGACTATGAACAAGAAGATCGTCATCGGCGCTGTCGTTGTCGTCGGTATCGTCGCCGTCGCGCTGTGGAAATTCGCGCCCTGGGCAGAGCCCGTGGATACAAGCACGGTATCCGCCTCGGGCACCGTGGATGCAACCGAAATCGCCGCCGCCTTCAAGGTGCCGGGGATTCTGAGCAAGCGACCGGTGGATGAAGGCAGCCGCGTCAAGGTGGGTGATCTGCTGGCCGCGCTCGACGATCGCGAGACCGTCGCCCGGCTGCACCAGACGGAAGCCGCGCAGCAGGCCGCCGAGGCCCATCTAAAGGATTTGCAACAGGGTTATCGCGCGCCGGAAATCGCCGAGGCGCGCGCGCAGGTCGAACAGGCGCGCGCCAACCAGGCCAATCTTGGTGAAGAGGCACGGCGTTCCAACGTGCTCTTCGTGGGTGGCGCCATCAGCCAGCAGCGGCGCGACAAGGACCGCACTGCCGCCGTTGTCGCGTCCCAGCAGGTAAGCGCTGCGCAGGAACGGCTCAAATTGCTGCAAAGTGGCTACCGCCCCGAGACCATCAACGCCGCTCGCGCGCAAAGCGAAGAAGCGCAGGCTGCAGTCGCCGCCGCCCGCGTCGCCCTGGAGGATTTGCAGGTGACCAGCCCGATCGACGGGGTCGTGACCCGCAAGCATGCCGAAGTGGGCGAAACGCTGGGGGCAGGACGCCCGGTGGTAACGGTCACCGATATTTCCAGGCCCTGGCTGCGGGTCTACATTCCGGAAAATCTGATCGGTAACGTGCGCCTGGGCGCCGCCGCCAAAATTAAGGTCGACACCTTTCCCGACCGCGAATTCGATGGCCGGGTGAGCTATGTGTCGTCGCAGGCGGAGTTCACCCCCAAGAACGTGCAGACCCAGGAAGAACGGGTGAAGCTGGTGTTTGCGGTGAATGTGACCGTCGACAACCGTGATGGCACGCTCAAGCCCGGCATGCCGGGCGATGTTTACATTTCGACTGCGGGTGAGGCTGAGCAGTGAATCCTGCGCTCAACCTTTTCGACCAGGACCGGACGATGCTGCAGCGGCTGCAGCGACGTGACCGCCGCGTATTGCTGCTCTATGCATTTTCCGGGGTGGCAATGGTGCTGACGGGGGAGTCGGCAGCCTTTTACCTGGGCATGGTCGACCGCTACGGATTCATGCCCGTTCTGCTGCGCGGCATCGTTTACCTGCTGCTGACCCTGGTGCTGTGGGCGGCCCTGCTGCGTTCAAACCGGCGTACGGTTCTCCGCCTGATGCAAAAAAAGCGGCAGGATTATGAATCGATCCTGCTTGCCTACGATAGCGCCCTGTCGCTCAAGAATGTCTATACCGGCGGCCATGGGCGCAGGGTGGCGCAGTATGCCCGCCTGATTGCGGGGGCCATGACGCTTCCGCAAGCCGAGGTGGACGCGGTCGGCGAGGCAGCGCTGCTGCACGATCTGGGCAAGATCGGGATGCCCGACCGGATCCTGACCAAACCGGATCGTCTCACTGACGAAGAATTCGACGTGGTGCAGAAACACCCCGCTGCCGGCGCAGACATTCTCTATGCCATTCCGCCGCTGCGTCGCCTTGCCAATGCAGTGCGCCACCACCACGAGCGCTTCGATGGCAACGGCTACCCGGACAAGTTGCGCGGAACCGATATTCCGCTTGAGGCACGCATCATTGCCGTGGCCGACACTTTTGACGCATTGACCACCAACCGCAGTTATCGCCGCGGCGTCGCTGCGGACCAGGCGCTGAACATCATCGTCCAGGCCGCGGGCAGCCGGTACGACCCCGCGATCATCGCCGCGATCAAGCAGCCGCCAGCCCGCGATGCCCTGCTGGCAGCGCAAGGAGACATGGCATGAGCGATATCGCCATCGAGGTCAAAGGACTGGGTCGCGCATTCGGCGACATGTGGGCGGTGCGCGGGCTCGATCTGGAGGTGCGGCGCGGTGAAATCTTCGGTCTCGTCGGCCCCGACGGCGCCGGCAAGACCACCACCATGCGCATGCTGACTGGCATTCTGGCCGCCAGCGAAGGCAAGGCGACAGTGGCGGGATTTTCGATCGAGGACGGTGACGAAGAAATCAAGGCACGTATCAGCTACATGTCGCAGCGTTTCGGCCTGTACGGCGATCTTACGGTCGAGGAAAACCTGCGCTTCTATGCCGACCTGTACGAAGTGCCGCGGCGCGATCGTGAACCGCTGGAAGAAAAGCTGCTCGGTTTCTCCAACCTGACGCCGTTTCGCAAACGCCAGGCGCGCAATCTTTCTGGCGGCATGAAGCAAAAACTGGGACTGGCCTGCGCGCTGATCCACAAACCGGAAATCCTGTTTCTCGACGAGCCCACCAACGGCGTCGATCCGGTGTCGCGGCGCGATTTCTGGCGCATCCTCTATGCCATGCTCAAGGAAGGGGTGACGATCTTCATTTCCACCGCCTACCTCGACGAAGCGGAGCGTTGCACCCGCGTCGGCCTGATGCATCGCGGCCGGCTGATCCAGTGCGACACCCCGCAAAAACTGAAAGAAGGCCTTCCCGGCCAACTGCTGGAACTGGAAACCGAGAAGCCGCGGGTCGCGCGCGAGGCGCTCGCCGCGCAGTTGGGCTCCGGTCGCGTCAGCATGTTCGGCGGCATGCTGCATCTGTATACCGAAGACGCGGCGGAAGTGGAACAGGTCAGAGCCATTCTCAAGCAGGCAGGCATCGCGGTGCTGGCAGAAAAAACCATCACCCCGACGCTGGAAGACGTGTTCATCTATCAGGTGACCCAGGATGATGCCGAGGCGGTGACATGAGCACCGACTATGCCGTCGAAGTGACCGATCTGACACGGAAATTTGGTGATTTCGTCGCCGTCGACCGCGTCTCGCTCAGCGTGGAAGCCGGCCAGGTGTTCGGCTTTCTCGGGCCCAACGGCGCGGGCAAGTCGACCACCATCCGCATGCTGTGCGGCCTGCTGCTGCCGAGTTCCGGCTCGGGCCGGGTGGCAGGTTTCGACATCATGACCGAGTCCGAAACCATCAAGCGACACATCGGCTACATGTCGCAGAAGTTTTCGCTCTACGATGATCTTTCGGTTGAGGAAAACATCGATTTCTTTTCCGGCATCTATAACGTGCCGCGGGCCAAGCGCACGGAACGCAAGGACTGGGTGCTCGACATGGCGGGCCTGACCGACAAGCGTGACAATCTGACCCGGTCGCTGGCCGGCGGCTGGAAGCAGCGCCTGGCGCTGGGCTGTGCGGTGCTGCACGAGCCGCCGATCCTGTTTCTCGACGAGCCGACCTCGGGGGTCGACCCGCTGTCGCGCCGCCAGTTCTGGGACCTGATCGCGCAGATGGCGCACGGGGGCACCACCGTGTTCGTCACCACCCATTACATGGAAGAGGCCGAGTATTGCGACGAGCTGGCGTTGATTTCGCGCGGCAAAATGATCGCCAAGGGTACGCCCGCCGAGCTCAAGACCACCATTCCCGAAGACATCCTGGAAATTCGCGTCGAGCAGCCGTTCGAGGCGCTCGAGCAACTGGAAGGCTCGGACCTGGTGAAGGATGTAGCGCTGTTCGGCGATACCCTGCACGCGGTGGTTGAGGATGCCGACGCGGCAATCGCGGCAGTGGGCGATTTTCTGACCGAACACGGACTGGCATCGGCAGGAATCGTCCAGGTCAGACCCTCGATGGAAGATGTGTTCGTCTCGCTGGTCGAACTCGAGGATCGCAAGAGCACGGAGGGCGCGCAGACATGAAGCCACACAGCTTCTCGTGGATCCGGTTGTGGGCAATGGTGAAAAAGGAATTCATCCACATCGTCCGCGACCCGCGCTCGCTGGCGATGGCCTTCCTGATGCCGCTGATCCTGCTGATCCTGTTCGGCTATGCCATCACCATGGACATCAAGACGCTTAACCTCGTCGTCTACGACCAGGACAAAAGCGCGACCAGCCGTCACTATGTGGAAGGTTTTCCGGCCTCCAGCTACTTCAACGTGGTCGCAACGGCGCAAAGTTACGCCGACGTAGGCGCGCTGCTCGACGAGGGCAAAGCCCACCTTGCGCTGGTGATCCCGCCGCACTTCGCGCGCGACCTGGAGCAGGGGCGCACCACCCAGGTGCAGGTACTGGCCGACGGCTCGGACGCCAACACCGCGACCATCGCGCTGGGCTATGCCGAGGCGATCACCAACCGCTTCAGCACGGATCAACTGGACCACAAGATCGAGCTCGCCGTGGATAACCGCCTGCGCGTCTGGTACAACCCCGAGCTGAAAAGTCGCTGGTTCATCATCCCCGGCCTGATCGCAGTGATCATGACGGTGATCACCGCGCTGCTGACCTCGCTCACCGTCTCGCGCGAATGGGAGAGCGGCACCATGGAGCAGCTGATCGCCACGCCGGTGCAGCCGATCGAGTTGTTTCTCGGCAAGATGGCGCCGTATTTCGTGATTGGTGTGCTGGACGTGCTGCTCTCGGTGGCGATGGGCGTCTGGGTGTTCGACGTCCCGCTGCGCGGCAGTTTCCTGTTCCTGCTTGGCGTCACCGCGATGTTCCTGGTGGGCGGCCTCAGCCTCGGCATCATGGTCTCCACCATCGCCAAGTCGCAACTGGTGGCGAGCCAGCTGGCGATGGTGGTCACTTTCTTGCCAGCCTTTCTGCTCTCCGGCTTTCTCTATTCCATCGACAACATGCCGCGCTTCTTGCAGGTGGTGACCCACGTGGTGCAGGCGCGCTATTTCGTCGAGGTGCTGAAGAACATTTTTCTCAAGGCCAGCCCGCCTTCGTTCATGGCGGGTGACCTGATCTTCCTCGCGCTGTTTGCAGTGGTGGTGTTCGCCATTGCCCTCGGCAAGTTCCGCAAGAAACTGGCCTGACGGAGGCGTTATGTGGGAACGTATCTATCGCATGCTGGTGAAGGAGTTCATTCAGGTGCTGCGCGACCCGCGCATGAAGGCACTGATCTTCGTCATGCCGGTGATTCAGCTGATCATGTTCGGCTACGCCGTGACCACCGACGTGGACCACATCAAGACCGCGGTGTGCGACCTCGACAAGAGTCCGCAGAGCCGCGCACTGATCGAGCGCTTCACCGCCTCCGGCTACTTCACCGTGGTGGACAACACCGACCGGCCGGAGCGCCTGGGCGAACTGCTCGACCGTGGTAAGGCCACTATCGCCATCCAGATCAATCGTGGCTTTGCCGACGAACTGAAATCCGGGCGCCAGGCGGTGATCCAGACCATCGTCGATGGCACCGACTCCAACACTGGGACGGTGGCGATGGACTACGCCCAGCGCATCACCCAGGAATTTTCCCGGGCGCGCGCCGTGCCCGGTGAGCTTGGCCAGCTAGCGCAGCCGCTGACTACGCCGATCGAACTGCGTTCGCGTGCCTGGTTCAATCCCGACCTGAAAAGCCGCGACTTCAACGTCCCCGGCGTGATCGCCGTGGTGGTATTGCTGATCTCCCTGCTGCTCACCGCCATGGCCATCGTGCGCGAGCGCGAGATCGGCACCATGGAGCAGTTGATGGTGACACCGATCCGCTCGTTCGAACTGATCCTCGGCAAGACCCTGCCGTTTGTGCTGATCAGCTTTATCGACGTGCTGGTGGTCACCGCAATCGGGGTTACCTGGTTCAACGTTCCGATCCACGGCAGCCTGACGCTGCTGCTGTTCGGCGCCGGACTGTACCTGATGTCGACCATTGGCATCGGACTATTCATCTCCACCATTTCCCAGACCCAGCAGCAGGCGCTGATGTCGTCGTTCTTCTTCTATCTTCCCGCAGTGCTGCTGTCCGGCTTCATGTTTCCGATCTCGAACATGCCGGAGCCGGCGCAATGGATCACCTATCTCAACCCGCTGCGCTACTTCCTGGTCATCATCCGCGACATCTTCCTCAAGGGCAGCGGCTTGGACATCCTGTGGCCCCAGTTCGCCGCCCTGGCGGTGCTGGGCACGGCGCTTTTGACCATTAGTTCACTTCGTTTCAAGAAAAGGATGACCTGACATGAACAATCCACGTAATGGCGTAGTTAGTCTTCTTGCCGTTTCCTGCCTGTTCTTCGCTACAGCCGGCGTGCACGCAGCCGAGCCGCTTGCGCTGCAGAAGATCATGAAGGACCTGGGACAGAACATGCAGGCCATCACCGATGGCATTTCTCGCGAAGACTGGGCGCTGGTGGAGAAAACCGCGCCTCTGATCGCCGACCATCCGCAGCCGCCGCTGGCGGAAAAAATGCGCATCATGCGCTTCGTCGGCACCCGCATGGGCAAGTTCAAGACGTATGACGGCGAAACCCACGACCAGGCGCTGGCAGTTGGCAAGGCGGCCAAGGCCGAAGACGGCCCGGGTGTAATCCTGGCCTTCCAGAAGCTGCAGACCAGTTGCTACACCTGCCACAGCGAATTCCGCAAACCCTTCATGGCGCATTTTTATGGCAACGGGAACGCTGCCCAGTAAGTCATTGCAACCGGGCGACTTTCTTACCGGCACATCAGGAGATTGATTATGAATACCGGCGACAGTAAAAAATTCAATCAGGCACATTTAAGGGCATGGCTGGAAACCACACGTGATTATCTGTTTTCCGATCAGGAATGCCTCACCGATGCGACGGAGCACGCGCTGCCTCAAACGGGCCTGGATAGCCACGGTGCTCAGGACCGCTTTGTTTCTCGTGCGCGCGGACGCTTGCTGCGGCTGATGAACCACACCGTGCAGCGTGATCGAAACCCGCTCCTTGAACTGGAGCGCGCATTCAAGATTCAGGCCGTGTTCATCGCGCGCCATCCCGAAATACCCAGGCGCCTGCTGGCGTGGCTGTCACAAGGCGGAGACAGCCGTATTCAGCGGCGTATCCGCAAGGTTATTGGCCATTACGAATCACGTATTTTCCGGCTGATTGCCCGGGCCAGGCAGCAGGGATCGATCAAGGCCGATATCGATCCGAAAGCGGCTGCAGGCATTTTCATCGGCATGATCCAGAGCCTGGCGCTCAGGTTGAATCTCAACTTGAGTCAGCGTGAACGGCTGCTGCGCGAGGCATTCGATCATTTTTCCCTGTTCCGGGCAGGGCTGGCGGCGGCGTCGAGATGACGTCGGCTGTATGGAAGTTTTTCATCGGATCACCTAATAAAAGGAAGCTCGCATGACGCCATCCAAACAAGCACGCGGGCTCAGTATTCGGGTGATTTCACTGATTGCGATCGCGTTCGGCCTGCTCACCATCAAGGAAGGCGGCACCATCCTGTTCGGCGACGCCGCGGCGCGCGCCGCAGCCGGACACTATGTGCCGTTCGTGCTGTGGTTCAATTTTCTTGCTGGTTTCGTCTATGTCGTTGCCGGTGTCGGCCTGTGGCTGCGGCAGCGCTGGGCGGTGTGGCTGGCTGCGGCTATTGCCCTGGCCACCGCGGTCACGTTCGTGGCATTCGGTATGCATGTGGCGTCCGGCGGTGCCTATGAGCAGCGTACGATGATCGCCATGAGCGCGCGAACGCTGGTGTGGATAGCGTTCGCGGCCATTGCTTGGCGCGGGTTGATGCGTACGCATCGACACCTTGCATCGTGAAATGCAGGTGCTACCTGAACGTCCGCTGGCGGCTCCGGAGTGGGCGATGAAAACCGGGAGAACTGCGTCATGAAAGTTACATTCCTTGGCGCCGCCCGCGAGGTCACCGGTTCGTGCTATCTGATCGAGACCGAGACGGCCCGATTCATGGTGGACTGCGGTATGTTTCAGGGCGGACGCGAGGCCCCGGTGCGCAACCGCCGGCCGTTCGGCCTTGACCCGCGTACGCTCGATTTTGTGCTGCTCACGCATGCCCATATCGATCACAGCGGGCTGTTACCAAAGCTCGTGAACGAAGGATTCAGCGGCCCGATCCATGCCACCCGAGCCACCGCCGACCTGCTCGGCGTGATGCTGCCGGACAGTGGTCACATCCATGAAATCGAAGCCGAGCGCGCCCTGCGCAAACGAAAAAGCAGCAAGCGTGTCGAGGTCGCGGCGACTCCGCTGTATACCGTACAGGACGCCATGAACTGCCTGCAACAGCTGAGTCCACTTACGTATGATGAGTGGCTGGCACCGCATCCCGGCATCCGCTGCCGTTTCCACGATGCCGGGCATATCCTCGGCTCGGCGATTATCGAGATCCAGGTCACCGAGGGCAGCAGAACCACGACCCTGGTGTTTTCCGGCGACCTTGGCCAGCCGGGCCGCCCGATCCTGCGTGACCCGAGTGTGATCGCGGCGGCGGACGTGCTGTTCATCGAGTCGACCTACGGCGACCGCATGCACAAGGACCTGCCGGCGACGCTGGAGGAACTTGCCCAGGTGATCGAACATACGCTGGAACCCCGGCGCGGCAATGTCATTATTCCCGCGTTCGCGGTCGGGCGCACCCAGGAGATCATCTATTCGCTGCACCAGCTGACGCGTCAGGGGCGGCTGCGTGATCTCAACATCTTTGTCGATTCACCGATGGCCACGGCCGCGACCCGGATCACCATGCAACATCTCGCCCTGTTCGATGAAGAGGCGCACCAACTCGCCGACTGGCGCGCGGCGGGCCATAGTCTGCCGCATCTGAATTTTGTCGGCAGCGTGGACGAGTCGATGGCGCTTAACCGGGTCCGTTCCGGTGCCATCATCATCTCCGCGAGCGGCATGTGCGATGCCGGCCGCATCAAACATCACCTGCGCCACAATCTCGGACGTTCCGAATGCAGCGTGATGATCACCGGCTTCCAGGCGCAGGGTACGCTGGGACGGCGACTGGTCGACGGTGCCAAGCGCGTGCGTATCCTCGGCGAAGAGATCACCGTGCGCGCGTCGATCCATACCCTCGGCGGGTTCTCGGCCCACGCCGACCAGCAGGCCCTGCTCGCCTGGGCCGGCGGATTCCGGCAGCCGCCGCGACAGACCTTCGTGGTGCATGGCGAGGAAACGGCGGCATTTGCGCTCGCCCATCGCCTGCACACCGACAAGGGTTGGGTGGTGAGCGTGCCCGAGCCCCGCCAGAGCGTGATCCTTTAATTAAGCGCTGGCGCTGCACGCTGACCCATATAGCCTTCAAACAAGGAGCATGACATGCAAGGGAAGAAGAATATCGCGGCGGGCTTTCTGTTTCTCGCCGGTTTCATGGTGTACGGTTTTATTCTGATCTATCTGCGCGATTTTGCGCCCGGCAAGGAGGCGTGGGTTGCCGACTATGGCGTGGGCAAGCATTTCGAATCGCGTCTGGCGCACGTGCACGGCAACCTGTTCGCCTTCATCAACATCGTGGTGGGCTATCTGTTGCTACGGCTTCCCGTCGGAGCGGCTTCCGCGAGGGGTATCTCGTGGCTGACGCTGGCCGGCATGCTGATGCCGCTCGGTATCCTGTCCGAGGTGGCGTTCGGTGTGCCGCCGGCACTGGTGCTGGCCGGCGGCCTGTCGATGGTGGCGGCAATGCTCTGGTTTGGTGTAGTGGCGGCGAGACTGCGACTGGCCGATAGCGGAGCCCACTCATGAACGCAGAACATGACCATGATCTTGCCGGTGACCCGGTTTCGGCAGCGGAACGCGATGCGCTATCTCGGGCGGTTTGCGCGAGCCCATCCTATCGCCTTGCCTATGAGGACCTGGATTTGCTGCGCAGCGACGATCTGCGGCCGCTGCGGCTGCAGCTGGAGCTATTGAAGCCCGAGGGCTACCTGCGCCAGCACAACATCCATTCCACCATTGTTGTGTTTGGCAGCGCCCGCGTGCTGCCGTCGGATCAGGCGCGGGCACAACTCGAAGCGCTGCAACAGGGCGCCGACGGGCAAGCTGGCGACGCGGCGCTGCAAGCCGGCATCGCACGGGCGCGCAAGCAACTCGAATATGCCCGCTACTACGATGAGGCGCGGCGTTTCTCCCAAATCGTCTCGCGCCATTTTCAGCAGCAGCAACGGTGCGATTTCGTGGTAGTGACGGGCGGCGGGCCGGGCATCATGGAAGCGGCCAATCGCGGCGCCCACGACGTCGGCGCGCACAGTATCGGGCTCAATATCACGCTGCCACAGGAGCAGGCTCCCAATCCGTTCATCAGCCCGGAACTGTGTTTCCAGTTTCGCTATTTCGCCTTGCGCAAGATGCATTTTCTGTTGCGGGCCAAGGGTCTGGTCGCCTTTCCTGGTGGCTATGGAACGCTCGACGAGCTGTTCGAGACACTTACGTTGGTGCAGACCGGAAAGATCAAGCCGATGCCGATTGTTCTGGTCGGCAAACGCTTCTGGCAGCGACTGATCGATTTCGATTTTCTGGTCGAGGAAGGGATGATCAGCCGGGAGGACCTCGAGCTCTTCTCGATCGTCGACAGTGCGGACGAAGCGGTTGCCGTGTTGCGGAATTTCTACAAAGGCGTTCCGCCTGTCTCGGGCAGATAATGCGCTTGACCGTTAACGCCAGCTCCTCCACCAGCTTCAGCACGCGCGCGCTGCCGAAGGCGCGCAGTACGCTACTTGGATCGTGCCGTGGCAGATTTCTCCGGCGAGCGTGCGCTGTGCGGGATGCGTGCAGAACAGGTTTCCGGCAATGGATGCTGCTGGCCTGCGTTCTCTCGTTCTCAGGTTGTGCGCATTACCCGCCGAACCAGCCGCTGAATCAATACGATCCGGCACATGGCTACCGTTTCACCAATCTTGCCAGCCCCGACGAGGCCGACGACATGCTGGTCGTCGTCACCTTTTCGGGGGGCGGTACGCGCGCCGCAGCGCTCGCCTACGGGGTGCTTGAGCACCTTGCCCACACCGAAATCGTCCGCGAAGAAAAGTCCAGTAGCCTGCTCGACGAAGTCGACATCCTGTCCTCCGTGTCCGGCGGCAGCTTCACCGCCGCCTATTACGCGCTTTACGGCGAGCAGATTTTCAGCGATTTCGAGCGTCGGTTCCTGAAACGCAACGTTCAGGGTGAAGTCATCCGAAAGATTCTCGCCCCGGTCAACCTGATGCGCGTCTCGTCGCCGAAATTCGGCAGGATCGACCTGGTGGCCGAATACCTCGACGACGAGATTTTCGATCATGCCACGTTTGGTGATCTGGTCACGCGGGGGCGTCGTCCCTTCGTGATGATCAACGCCAGCGACATGTCGCTGGGTACGCGCTTCGAATTTACCCAGGACCAGTTCGACCTGCTGTGCTCCGATCTTTCCTCGTTTCCGCTGGCGCGCGCGGTGGCGGCTTCGAGTGCCGTGCCGATCGTGTTCAGCCCGCTCACCATCAGGAACTACAGTGGCACGTGCGGCTATGATGGTCCGGCGCAAGGTGCCGCGAACCCCCATGAGACAAGCGCGCGGCAGATATACAAGGCCGCCGAGGTGCGTTCCTATCTCGATTCCGAAGCCAGGCCCTATCTTCATCTGCTGGATGGTGGCATCACCGACAATATCGGCCTGCGCGGAATGCTGGACCGGGTGGCCTCCGGCGACGGACCGCTGGAGCTCGCCCGCGCCATGCGGTTCGAACGGCTTCGCAAGGCGGTGCTGATCGTCGTCAATGCCGAGACCGCCCCGGACCTGTCTCTGGACCGCATGGAGGCGGTGCCGACCATTACCCAGGTATTCAGGGCGGTCAAGGACATCCCGATTAACCGCTATTCGTTTGAAACGATCGAACTTCTCAAGACCAATTTCGAGGACTGGGCGAGGCAGGTGCGCGAACAACAATCCGAAGAGCAATCGGCCGACGAGGCGGAAACCGGGTTTGATTTCTATCTGGTCGAAGTGACCTTCGACGCGATCAAGGACCCTGCCGAGCGCGATTTCTTTCGTGGAATTCCAACTTCGTATAGCTTGCCCGCGAAAACCGTGGATCAGTTGCGTGCGCTGGGACCACGACTGATTGAGGAATCGACCGATTATCAAAGATTGCTGCATGATCTGCAGCGTAAGTGATGTCTCGCTACCGCATGGAATGTGCATCCGCAAATTCTGAAATTACGTGAAACATGGGACAAGGAAACCGGCAAATGAGTGAACGCAGACAACGGCTATCGGCTGAAGAGCGCCAGGAAGAAATCATCAAGGCTGCCGTGGAGCTTGCCGGTGAGCAGGGCGTGGACGGCGTGACGACACAGGATATGGCCAAGGCCGTGGGTGTTACGCAGGGCGCAATTTTCCGGCATTTCCCCACCAAGGACATGATCTGGCTCGCGGCCGTCCACTGGGTGCGGGGGCGATTGATGAGCGTGGTGGATCTGGCGGCCGGCCAGGGCAGCGATCCACTCGATTCGCTGGAGAAGATGTTTTTTGCCCATTTGGGTTTTGTCGACAAGGTGCCTGCGATCCCGAAGCTGATATTCACCGATCAGCTGTTGAAAAAAAACCCCAAGATCAAGGAACTGATACGCAGCATCCTGGCAGATTACGAAGCCAAGGTGACTGGCCTCATCAGCCAGGCCAAAGTACAAAATCTTGTTCGGCCCGACCTCGACGAGCATGGCGCAGCCGTCATGTTCACCGGCATCATCCAGGGCCTGGTGCTGCGTGTTTCGATCATCGAAGCGCGAAAATCGCTGGTTTCGGAGGGAAAGCTGGTTTTCCCCATTTTTCTTCACGGTATCGGCAGCACGCGTGCAAGTGATACGAAGCAGAATTGACGCGAGATACCGCGCCACTGGAAACGGTGCACAGCGTTGCGCCGTACGAGAAAGTGGACGTTGCGCCGGTGTAAAATCGAAACCCTCGCTTGATCCCACTAGACTGATGCTACGTAATAATCTGCCATGAAACTGACTTTTCTCGGTGCGGCGCGCGAAGTGACCGGCTCAAGTTATCTGCTGGAAGCCGACGGCGTGCGTTTTCTGGTTGACTGCGGCATGTTTCAGGGCGGTCGCGAAGCGCACGACAAGAATCGTCGCGCCTTCAGCTTCGATCCCCGAACGATCGATTTCGTCATCCTGACGCATGCCCACATCGATCACTCCGGACTGCTGCCGCGGTTGATTGCGCTTGGTTTCAAAGGTCGCATCTACACCACGCATGCGACCTGCGACCTGCTGGCGGTGATGCTGCCCGACTCGGCGCACATCCAGGAAAAGGAAGCGGAATACCAGAACCTCCACCGTTTTCGCCAGGGAATGGCCAAACGCGACGAAGCGCGCGGCCAGCCTGCGCGCGACATGGCGCCACTGTATACCGTGGCGCAGGCGCAGGCCTCGCTGACGCGGCTCAATCCGGTCGATTACGATCTGGAGATTGCGCCACATCCGCAAGTTCGCTGCACTTTCCGCGATGCTGGTCATATTCTCGGGTCGGCGATCATCGAAGTCTGGGTGGGTGAAGGAGCGCGCCGTCGCAAGATCGTGTTTTCCGGCGACCTGGGCCAGCCCGCACGCCCTTTGCTGCGCGACCCGACGCCAATCTTCGATGCCGACTATCTGCTGGTCGAATCAACCTATGGCAACCGCGACCACAAGAGTATGGAGGCGACGCTGGACGAACTGGTGGAGGTAATCAACGACACAATCGAACGGAAGGGCGGCAACGTCATCATTCCCGCCTTCGCGGTGGGCCGCACCCAGGACATGCTGTATCTGCTGGCTGATCTGACCCGGCAGGGACGCATTCCAAAGCTCTCCGTTTTTGTCGATTCGCCGATGGCCACGGCGGCTACCGAAATCACCTTCAGGCACATGGAACTGCTCGATGCCGAGACGCATGCGCTGATGGGCAAGCACGGTGTCGCCGCGTATTTTCGTAAGCTGAATTTCGTCGAGGATGTTGAAGAATCGAAGGCACTCGACCGCATCACGGGTGGTGCCGTCATCATCTCGGCCAGCGGCATGTGCGAGGCCGGCCGCATCAAGTTCCACCTGCGCGCCAATCTGGCACGCCGTGAGTCGACCATTCTCATCACCGGTTTTCAAGCCGCCGGCACCTTTGGCCGTCGTTTGGTCGACGGCGCCAAGCGAGTGCGTCTGTTGGGCGAGGACATTCCGGTGCGTGCCGATCTCTACACGCTCGGCGGGTTGTCGGCGCACGCCGACCGGACCGCGTTGCTCGCCTGGCTGGGCCATTTCCGCAGCAAGCCGCGCCAGGTGTTCGTAGTGCACGGTGAGGAGACGGTGGCGAATGGGTTTGCCGTCGATATTAAGACGCAGTTCGGCTGGGATGCGATGGCGCCGATACCTGGCCAGAGCGTCCTCCTCGAATGAGCCCGTGCCGATGAATTTGCTCCGCCAATTATCCTGCATCCTGTTCCTGACATTACCGGGGTTCATTCTGCCGGCGCATGCGCGGGCCGCTTCGGTGTCTGACTGGGAAGGGTGCAGCGCAATCTCGGCAGATATCGAGCGACTGGCTTGCTACGATAGCCTGTCCGGGCGTTCGCAGCCCGAAGCAGTTGCGTCGGCCGCGGCCGGATCTGAACCGAAACCTGGCGAAGCGCTCGTCGCGACCCAGGCCGCACCGCAGGAACCGAAGCTGCTGTCGGCGCTGTCGCGCCACTGGGAACTGGACGACGAAGCCAAGCAGGGTGCTTTCCTGTTCCAGCCCCATCACCCCACTTATTTTTTGCCCATCAAGTACAGCAATGCACCGAACAGCACGCCGTTTCATAACGCCTTGGCCCATTCTGATCTCGGTCTTGACAGCATCGAGGCAGAATTGCAGCTGAGTTTCAAGGTCAAGGGTATGCAGGGGGTATTCGGTCACGACAATGTCGACCTTTGGTTCGGCTTCACTACGACCTCGTTCTGGCAGGCGTACAACGACAATATTTCCGCGCCATTCCGCGAGACCAGCTACGAGCCCGAGGCGATGGTGGTGTTCCGAACCAATTACGCGCTGGCCGGTTTTCGCGGGCGCTTCATCAATCTCGGCATGGTTCACCAGTCGAACGGCCGCGGCGAAGACCTGTCGCGCAGCTGGAACCGGGTTTATGCACAGTTCGGCTTCGAGCGCGGCAATCTGGCCCTGCTGGTCCGGCCCTGGGTCCGCATTCCTGAAAGTCGAAGAAACGATGACAATCCCGATATCGACGACTACATGGGACATGGCGATCTGCTTGCGGTTTACAGCAAGGGGCGCAACGCCTATTCGCTGCTGCTGCGTAATAATTTCGAGAGTCCAAAGAACCGCGGCGCGTTGAAGCTCAACTGGAGCTTTCCGCTACATGGGCGTCTGAAGGGCTACGTGCAGTATTTCACTGGCTACGGCGAATCGCTGATCGACTACAACCACCGGCAGCAGTCCCTGGGTCTCGGCATCAGCCTGGCCGAAGGCATGTAAGCCTTCAGCGGATGGACGGCACCGCATCCTTCAGCAGTTGGTGTACGTACTTGACCGGGATGGCGTAGCTGATCCCGCTTGGCGCGGAGATGGCGGCTTCGCGTGTGCCCCTCACATACACCGAGTTGACCACGCCCAGGACCTCGCCTGTATCGGGGTTCCAGACCGGGCTGCCGCTGTTGCCGGGATAGGCAACGGCATCGAGTTCGAATACTTCGTAGGGCTTGGTGGCCTGTTTGAGCGCGTGCGCACTCAACAGGGACGCGGCGGCGACTGGCGTGAAAATGGGAATGATGGCGGCGAGACCGGCCCGATGCGTGGACGCGTTGAGCCCCAGCACCGAGCCGATCGGGTAGCCGGTGAAATAAAGCTGCCAGCCTTCGCGGGCCAGGTCAGATTCGCCCAGTTTCAGCGGAGGCAGCGGGTCGCCGGCGATTTTCAGCAAGGCCAGGTCATGCGCCTTGTCGCTGGCGACCAGCTCCGCAGCCCGGACCGATATCTTCTGACCACGTCCGACGAAAACGGCGTACATCTCCTTTTTCTCGCTATCCAGCGGCTTCCTGAAAATGTGGGCGCACGATACGACGTAATGTCCGTCCAGCACCGCAAAACCGGTACCTTGCAAATTGGCGGGTGGCCGACCGGTGGGCATGAAGGTGCCGACGCCGACCACGCCCGGCTTGATGCTGGGGAGCATGTCGGCCACGTCGGCGCGGACCGGTGCGGCGACCAGGAGCGCAATCACAACCCAGCTGGTACGCCGCTTGCTCGCCCATGAAACGCCTGGTTGCACGATGGAGCCGGGCAAGGCCCTGCAAATTCGATACAATCCGGGCGGCAGCAAAGACTTTTTATTCATAAGGGAATCCAAGCATGAGCGTTGTTGCGGTTGTCGGACTGGGTTACGTGGGCTTGCCGTTGGCGGTGGAATTCGGCAAGAAGATGACCACCATCGGCTATGACCTCTCGGTTGAAAAAATCGAGCACTACCGTCGATTCTGCGACCCTACCGGCGAAGTGTCGACGGACGACCTCAAGGCTGCGTCTCAGCTCACAGTGACCACCGACCCGGCTGACCTGGCACAAGCCGACTTCATCGTCGTCGCCGTGCCGACCCCGGTCGACGCCGCGCACATCCCCGATTTCTCGCCGCTGGTCGGTTCCAGCACCATTGTCGGCAAGTACATGAAGAAGGGCGCGACGGTCATTTATGAGTCCACAGTCTACCCCGGCGCCACCGAGGAGGTCTGCATTCCGATCCTGGAAAAGCAATCCGGCATGAAATGGCGGCAGGACTTCCACGTCGGCTACTCGCCCGAGCGCGTCAACCCCGGCGACAAAGAGCGGACGATTACGAAAATCGTGAAAGTTGTGTCGGGCGACGACGACGCCACGCTCGACAAGGTGGCCAAGCTGTACGAGTCGGTCATTATCGCCGGCGTGCACCGTGCCAGTTCGATCAAGGTGGCCGAAGCCGCCAAGGTGATCGAGAACACCCAGCGCGACCTCAATATCGCGCTGATGAACGAGCTCTCGCTGATTTTTCATCGCCTCGGCATCGACACGATCGAAGTGCTGAAAGCAGCGGGGACCAAGTGGAATTTTCTGCCGTTCCGGCCCGGCCTGGTCGGCGGCCACTGCATCGGCGTTGACCCCTACTACCTCACCCACAAGGCCGACATGCTCGGCTATCACCCGCAGGTCATTCTTGCCGGGCGCCGCATCAACGACGGCATGGGCGCTTACGTTGCGCAGGAAACGGTGAAGAACATGATCGCCAACGGCGTGCAGGTGAAGGGCGCCAAGGTCAACGTGCTCGGCCTCACCTTCAAGGAAAACTGCCCCGACCTGCGCAACTCCAAGGTGGTCGACGTCATCCGTGAACTGCAAACCTTCGGCTGCGACGTGCACGTGCATGATCCGCTCGGCGAGTCGAAGGAAGCCGAGCACGAATACGGCATCAGCCTTACCGCGTGGGACGACCTGCCCGAGTGCGATGCCATCGTCGCCGCGGTGCCGCATAACGCGTACCTGGAAAAATCCTTTGCCGAGCTGACCGCACGGCTGAAAAAAGGCGGCGCGTTCACCGACGTCAAATCGGTCCATGATCCGGCGATAGTTGCGGCCGCGGGCTTCAGGCTTTGGAGGCTTTGATGACCGCGTTCGATACGTTGGAAACGCAGCTTCGGGCCGACCCAAAAACCTGGCTCGTCACCGGTGCTGCCGGCTTCATCGGCTGCAACCTGGTCGAGGCCCTGCTGCAACTCGACCAGCGCGTCGTCGGCCTCGACAATTTCGCCACCGGTCACGAGAAGAACCTGGCCCAGGTTCAGACCAGCGTCGGCCCGGAACGCTGGGCGAACTTCAGTTTCATACGCGGCGACATCTGTGACCTCATCACCTGCCACAGCGCATGCAAGGACGTCGATTACGTGCTGCACCAGGCGGCGCTCGGCTCGGTGCCGCGCTCGCTGGAAGATCCGCTGTCGACGCATGCTGCCAACAACACCGGCTTTCTCAACATGCTGGTTGCCGCGCGCGATGCGAAGGTCAGGCGTTTCGTCTATGCCGCATCAAG
>CAJDWX010000010.1_pt1 | contig 35459 bp, 38 predicted proteins | sample 7391741 | NCBI WGS metagenome assembly CAJDWX01 (sample SAMEA7055741, study PRJEB34461) | soil metagenome | biome: terrestrial ecosystem; feature: Peninsula; material: soil | place: Antarctica | collected 2016
GGGCGAGGGCGTGGGCTATGGCCAGTTGTTTCGTGCCGACCGGCCCATGCGGGTTGGCGTAGTCGCCTGCGGCTATGCGGATGGCTATCCGCGTCATGCTCTGACCGGTACCCCGGTCCTTGTCAATGGACGTATCAGCCAGACTCTGGGCCGGGTGTCGATGGACATGTTGTGCGTTGACTTGACTGAGTGCCCTGAAGCCGGCCTGGGGAGCCCGGTCGTGCTGTGGGGCGAGGGATTACCCGTGGACACGGTGGCCACGGCTGCGAACACCAGCAGTTACGAGCTGCTGTGCGCGCTGGCCGCGCGGGTTCCCGTGGAAGAAACCGACTAGGGTCTAGCGCGTCGTGGCGAACGAGAGATCGTGGGTACCGGGCGGCAACCCGGCATAGTGGCTGGCCTGCGTAATCGAACCCAGCGGAAACAGGCTGTATAGGAACTTGTGCCCGCCATGACCGGCATAGCAATCACGCAGATAACGAATGATGGCCAGATGGTCGTCCGGCAGTTCCAGGTCGTCCCGGCGCGCGCGCTCGATGGCCACAGCCGATTACGTACTGGCCGCCGATGCGGTATTTTCCAGCAGGGATCCGGGCGCCGAGAAGCATTCCAGATGGCGTTCGCCCAGCGTGTGCCGAGCACAGTCCAGGTCGAGCACGGCCAGGTTCAGGGCGGCGGAGAACGCCGTAAAATCGGCAATGCCTTCGTAGATTTCCATCCACGTCGACGGATCGTCGCAGCGCTGCAGCCGTCGTGGCGGCTGACTACAATGCGGGGCCAGGATGCCCAGCAGCGCATCGATCCGGGGTGGAGCCAGACAGGCTTGCGCAGGGTCGATGCGGTAGTAGACATAGGCATGCTTCACTTATTCGGGAAGGGCGTAGGGCAAGGCTTTCAGAATCAGCGCTGCGCCGTCGGCCGCTTTCAGATGCAGGGTCTGCGTATTCGCGCTTTCGACCTGGGCAACGGCCAGCACATCGAAGCCGCCGCTGGGCGCCGGTGCCGCATTGACCACGGTGCCGGTAGCCTGACCTTCGAAGTCGGCGCTATACAGGCTGTCGCCGGGCGCGGCTTCCGCATCCACGTGCGCGAGGAACATGCGACGTTTGAGTTTGCCCAGATACTGGCTGCGCGCGACGATTTCCTGGCCGGGATAGCAACCTTTCTGGAAGTTGACGCCACCGATGATCTCGAAATTAACCATCTGTGGGACGAACTGCTCCTGGGTGGCGGCAACGATCATCGGGATGCCGGCATTGAGCCGCAGCCAGTCCCATACCGGCGCACCAACCGGGGTAGCCGATTTGCATAGCACTTGCCACACTGAGGTCGCACGCTCGGGTGTGACAGACAGCACGAACTTGTCGTCGCTCACGCGGATCACCAGGCCGACCTCACTGCTGACCGTGTGCAGCGGGGTATCCGGAATTGCACCCATCGCGGCGCTAACTGCCGCCAGTGCCTGGCTGCCGGCGACAACCATCCTAACGTTCTCATCACTGGCGTCGCGCCCTTGCACCTTGGCGCGCATGATGAACATGGACAGGCGCTTCATTACGCTGGGGACAATGTCGCCCGCCAGCTGCAGACAATAATCCTCGCCCTGTCGCCATACTAGGAAATTGCCGAGCAGGCGTCCCTTGGGGTTGCAATAGCCGTTCCACTGGGCCGCGTCGACATGCAGGCTGCGCACATCGTTGGTCAGTTGGCTTTGCAGAAAGGTGGAAGTCTCGTCGCCGCGGAAAGCGATGACGCCGAGCTGAGACAAATCCGCGACAATGGTGCCGTCCGTGGCGGCGGCGCGTTCGGCTGCCGGATCGCCATAATGCAGAACCGTGCTGTCTTCGATCAGCGCGCCTTGGGATTGCAGAAAGTTTTTCCAGGAATCGATCACGATGCGTTCCAGTCAAAGAGGGATGTCATGAAGGCCAAAAGTGTACACGCTGACGCGCGAGATTGAACTCAAACCCTCGCGCCGACTGGGGCTGTTGCTGCTGGGCATGGTCGCGCTGACGGAAAGTGCCGTGTTTCTGGCGGATTTGCCGGCCGCGATTGCGTTTGCGCTGGGGGGCGCCGCGATTGGCCTTGGCATATGGGGCTGGCGGCGGGCCTCGCCGACGTCGAACCTGCGCCTGGTGGCAGATGGGCGCCTGCAATGTCTGGATGGCGTTGATGAATGGTGCGATGTAGAGGTATTGGACGACAGTTTTGTTTCGAACGTGTTGATCGTGCTGCGCTACAGAGCTGTCGACCGTCGCACGCATACCCTGACCCTGCTGCCCGACAGTACGAATGCCGACGACTTGCGGCGTCTCAGGGTGTTGCTTCGCTGGGGGCGCCGCACACGCTTGGACACAGGGTTCCCGGGCACGGATTGAGCACGGTATTGCCGGCGATCGGCAGGATTTCCGGATAGTCGCGGCTGAAATGCAGGCCGCGGCTTTCATGCCGCAACTGAGCCGAGCGAATGATGAGATCGGCACTTAGCACCAGATTACGCAGTTCAATCAGGTCGTTGGAAACCCGGAAATTCTGGTAGAACTCGTCGATTTCGGCGTGCAGCAGGCGGATCCGGTGCGATGCGCGCGCCAGCCGCTTGTTGGTGCGGACGATGCCGACATAGTCCCACATGAAACGGCGCAGTTCGTCCCAGTTGTGCGAAATCACCACTTCCTCGTCGGCATCGGTGACGCGCGATGCATCCCAGAGCGGCAGGCTGAGCGAGGGGGCGGGCGGGGTGGTCAGGATGTCGGCAGCGGCGGCGTGGCCGAATACCAGGCACTCCAGCAGCGAATTCGACGCCAGGCGGTTGGCGCCGTGCAGCCCGGTGAAGGTGACTTCGCCGACGGCGTGCAGGTTGCTCAGGTCGGTGCGCGCATTCATGTCGGTGACGACGCCGCCGCAAGTATAGTGCGCGGCCGGCACCACCGGGATCGGCTCGCGCGTGATGTCGATGCCGAGCTCCAGGCAACGGCCGTAAATCGTCGGAAAATGCTCGTGCACGAAGCCGGCCGGCATGTGACTGATGTCGAGGTAGACGCAGTCGATGCCGCGTTTTTTCATCTCAAAGTCGATCGCGCGGGCCACCACGTCGCGCGGCGCGAGTTCAGCGCGCTCGTCGTGAAACTGCATGAAGCGACTGCCGTCGGGCAGCAGCAGGCGACCGCCTTCACCGCGTACTGCTTCGGAAATGAGAAAGGATTTGGCGTGCGGGTGGTACAGGCAGGTCGGGTGGAACTGCACAAATTCCAGATTGGCCACCCGGCAGCCGGCGCGCCACGCCATTGCAATGCCGTCGCCGGTCGCGGTGTCGGGATTGGTTGTGTAGAGATAGACCTTACCGGCGCCGCCGGTGGCGAGCACGGTATGGCCGGCGGCGAAGGTCTCAACCTCGCCGGTGTCCCTGTTCAGCGCATAGGCGCCGTGGATCTGCCGTTCCTCGCCGCCGGCGCGCTTGCCCGTTATGAGGTCGATGGCGACGTGCTGCTCGAACGTATCGATGTTGGGGTGGGCGCGAACCCGGTCCAGCAGGCTGGTCTGCACCGCGTGGCCGGTGGCGTCGTGTGCGTGCACGACCCGGCGTCTGGAGTGTCCGCCCTCACGGGCGAGGTGCAAGCCGCCAGGCACTTGCGGGTCGGAGGTGAAGGCGACACCATTGGCGGTCAGCCAGGCGATCATCTCGCGCGCCTGACCGGCCACCAGTCGGGTAACCGCCTCGTCGCACAGACCGGCGCCGGCGACCAGGGTGTCGTGGACGTGCGCCTCGATCGAGTCGCCACTGTCGACCGCCGCGGCAATGCCGCCCTGTGCCCAGTCGCTGGCGCCGTCGATCATCTGACGCTTGGTCACAATGGCGACGCGGCGCTGGTCGGCAAGCTTGAGCGCGGTTGTCAGGGCGGCGAGGCCGCTACCGAGGATGAGGACATCGTGTCTGTGCATGGTGGTCGCAGGATGATAGCAGGCTTGCCCAGTCCGAATAACCCTGTTTGGGAGTGAACTTTTTTATCCCGAACCGCTCACACGTTGCGGAAGGTGCGGTCACGTATACTTTCAGCATAAACAAAAAGCAGCAGGGAGATATGTCGGACCGCGAACTGGATCAGGTGCTGGTCGAACGTGCCCAGCAAGGTGACAAACACGCTTTCGACTTGTTGGTGATCAAGTATCACCGCAAGCTCGGGCGGTTGCTGTCGCGCATGGTGCGGGATTCGGCGGAGGTGGAAGATATTACGCAGGAAGCTTTTATCAAGGCCTATCGCGCGCTGCCGGGATTTCGCGGCGAGAGCGCCTTTTACACTTGGCTGTATCGTATCGCCGTGAACACCGCCAAGAACTATCTGGTGGCGCATAAGCGGATGCCGATATCGAGTGACGTGCTGGCGGAAGATGCGGAGAATTACGAGGAAGGTAGCCTGTTACGCGATATTGCGACGCCGGATGCGGAACTCCAGACCAAACAGATCGCCAAAGCGGTTAATGAGGCAGTCGATGCGCTGCCCGAGGAATTGAGGACGGCCATCACGCTGCGTGAAATCGAAGGCATGAGCTACGAAGAAATCGCACAGATGATGGATTGCCCGATAGGCACTGTCCGCTCGCGGATATTCCGTGCGCGCGAGGCCATTGCCCAAAAGATACGCCCGATGCTGGGCACCAGTCACGACAAAAGGTGGTAATCATGTCAGCACTTCTTAAAACCAGCGCCCATCCCCAGACTGAACAGGCCGACGACGACTGGCGTCTGATGCTATCTGCCACGCTGGATGGCGAGACGAAGCGTGTCGAAACGGAGGCCTGCATCAAGGCCCTGAAGCACGATGGCGACTTGCGACAAAACTGGTCGGAATACCACTTGATCGGCGATCTGATGCGAGGCGAGGCCCCGGTGCAGAAGGACTTCATGGTGCGCTTCTCGGCGCAATTATCTACCGAGCCGACCGTGCTCGCGCCGCGCCGGAGCGTATGGCCGCAGCGGGTTGCCGTGGCGTCGTTCGCCTCGCTTGCCGTGTGGGGGGCGATTTCGCTCACCCGGGTGATATCGGAAGAGCCGGCTATGCTGCCCATGGCAACAACGACCTCCGGATTTCAGCAGGCTTCGCTATCGTCGGAGCCTGTGGGTGAAGACGCCCGGTTTGCGCCTTACCTGGTGGCACATCAGGAATTTGCTCCGATGACAGTGGTTTCACCTTATCAGCCGGCAGTAGCCGTAGCGGTGGAGCCGCGCTAATGCAGTCGTTGGCTGGATGGCGGCAGGGTTGGCTGGTTGCTGCAGGGTTTGCCGGGCTGGTCTTGTTGTCCGGCGCCGCACGTGCTGATGCCGCCGCCGATTGGCTCAACCGGGCGGCCACGGCCGCCAAACAGCAGAATTACAGCGGTGTCTATGTCTACCACCATGGCGAGCACGTCGAGGTATTGCGTGTGCAGCACCGCATCGATGCGAATGGCGAGCAAGAAAAGGTCGAAGTCATGGATGGTACTTCGCGCCAGTTCCTGCGCATCAATAGCGACATGTATTGCCATTTGCCGGACGGCAAGCACGTTCGACTGGAACACAATGCGCTGCGCCGCTTCTTCCCGGCTTTGCTACCTGTGCAGCCGGCCAGTCTGCTTGATTTCTACGAGGCGAAGCTGGGCGGGATCGAGCGCGTTGCGGGCCGCACCTGCCAGGTGGTGACGCTGACGCCGCGCGATGGATATCGGTATGCCTACAATCTCTGGCTGGATACCCAGACAGGCCTACCGCTCAAAGCGCGCATCGTCAACGATAGCGGCAACGTGATCTCGATTCTCGTATTCTCGGAAATTCAGATCGGCAAGACGCCCGACATCCGCAATGACATGGCGGGGAAGATCATCCAGAAAGTACCACCCGGCAAGCCTGTCGTCATCGACTGGGACGTGGCCCCGCCACCCGGATACGACCAGATACAGGAAATGGTGCGCGTGCTCCCTGGCAAGCGGGTACCGGTCACGCACCTGGTGTTTTCCGATGGCCTCAGCGTGCTGTCGATGTTTGTCGAGCCGGTGGACCCGCAGGTGCAAAGCCTGCGCGGTCTGTCAGCTGAAGGCGCCGTCGGTATCTATGCCCGTGAGGTAGATGGCTACATCGTGACGACGCTGGGCGAGGTGCCGAACAAGGCACTCATCGAAACCGGCAATTCGGCGGCCAGGAAATAAAGTAAGGAACTGCCATGCTTGAGCAAACAGCCGAAGTCATCCACACCGCATCCGATGGCATCTGGGTGCAAGCCGTCGAGCCGTCGGGTTGTGGTACCTGTGGCGGTCAGGGATGCTCGTCGCGTCGCATAGCCGAACTATTCCAGCGCAAACCGCGGAATTTCCGGGTCGAGTGCGACCTCGCTCTGGCCCCGGGCGACCGCGTCGTGATCGGGATCGCCCGTGGCACCGTGCTCAAGAGCGCAATGCGTGCCTACGGCCTGCCGTTGGTCCTGATGTTGACTGGCGCGTTGCTGGCGCAAGCCATGCGTCCTGGCGATGGTGCGGCGCTCGTCGGCATGCTGATCGGGGGAACGCTGGGCTGGCTGGCGGCGCGTGGCGACCGGATGGCCCGCCCGGTGGTGCTCAGACGCGAAGATGGAATCCTGTTTCAAGCAATGAAAGGCCATTCATGATGAAAAACGCTTTGGTGGCAATCGTGCTGACGTTTGCCGTGTCGGTGCCTGTATTGGCGAAGGACGTGATGGATGTGGCCGATCTGGTTGAAAAAGAGGGGCCGGCCGTCGTCAATATCAGTACCACCAAGTTGGTGAAGCGCGGCCAGGAAGGCATGCCGTTCGGCGACAAAGATATGCAGGAATTCTTTCGCCGCTTCTTCCCGGGTATGCCGGGGCCGGAGGGACAGGGTCCCCGACCCATGCAGGAGATCCCGGCGCGGGGCGAAGGCTCGGGCTTCATCGTCAGCAACGATGGCTATATCCTGACCAATGCGCATGTGGTCAAGGGTGCGGATGAAGTAGTCGTCAAGCTCATTGACAAGCGGACTTTCACCGCCAAGGTCATGGGGGCGGACGCGCGCACTGATGTGGCCGTTATCAAAATCAACGCCAGCAACCTGCCTGTCGTCAAGTTGGGCGATCCCGCGAAACTGCGCGTCGGCGAGGCGGTGGCCGCCATCGGTTCGCCCTTCGGCTTCGAGAATTCGGTCACGGCGGGCATCGTTTCCGCCAAGGGACGTTCGCTGCCGTCAGAGGCCTATGTACCCTTTATCCAGACCGACGTGGCGATCAATCCCGGCAATTCGGGCGGACCGCTGTTCAACATGAAGGGTGAAGTGGTGGGTATCAATTCCCAGATTTACAGTCGCAGCGGCGGCTATATGGGGGTGTCATTTGCAATCCCGATCGATGTGGCGATGAATGTGGCGAAGCAGCTGGAGAGCGGCGGCAAGATCTCGCGCGGCTGGCTCGGTGTCATGGTCCAGGAAGTGACCGCTGATCTGGCCGATTCATTCGGCTTGGACCGCCCGCGCGGCGCACTGGTGTCGCAGGTACAGGAAGATAGTCCGGCGCAGAAAGCGGGACTCCAGGTGGCCGACGTCATCCTGGAATTCAACGGCAAGGCTGTGGAAAACTCCAGCGACCTGCCGCACATGGTTGGCATGGCCAAGCCAGGTACCCGGATTCCGCTGCAAGTCTGGCGCAAGGGAAAAACCCAGCAATTGAATGTAATGCTGGGCGAATTGCCCACGGAAGACCAGCAGGCCAGCAACGACGGCAAGACGATGCTGCGCGGTGGACTGGCCTTGACCGAACTGGGCGCGGATCAGCGGCGGGCGCTCGAACTCGACCATGGCGTGCTGGTCGCAGACGCCACGGGCGATGCGGCACGGGCCGGCATTCGGACGGGCGACATTATTCTCGCAGTCAACAATACCAAGATCACCAGCGTGGCGGTGTACCGCAAGGTCATTGCCACGATTTCCGCCGGCAAGAGCGCGGCGATCCTGGTGCGTCGTGGCGATGGTTCACTTTATGTCCCGCTAAAGATTTCGGGTGGGTAAAACGCTGACGCTCTACACGCGGACCGACTGCCCGCTCTGCGAGGAACTGGCGGCCGAGGTTCTCGCCTTGATGGCTGGAACGGGGCACGACCTGACGGCTGTCGACGTGGATGCCGATTCATCGCTCAAGGCAGAATACGGCTGGGATGTACCACTGTTGTTTGACGGAGACATCGAGCTTTTCCGACATCAGCTCAATCTGCCCGCGTTTGAGGAATGGCTGCGCTTGAACGCTTGAAATCCGTTAAAATCCGGGGTCTTAACGAATCCCTAATCGGGCACGTAAGCGTGCCCGTTTTGTTGTGTCCCAGAATCTGATCCGCAATTTTTCCATCATCGCCCACATCGACCACGGCAAATCCACGCTGGCCGACCGACTGATCCAGTTTTGTGGCGGCCTGTCCGAGCGCGAGATGGGCGCGCAAGTGCTCGATTCCATGGACCTGGAAAAGGAGCGCGGTATCACCATCAAGGCGCAGACCGCCTCACTGGCCTACAAGGCGCAGGATGGCAAGATCTATCACCTGAATCTGATCGACACGCCGGGCCACGTCGACTTCTCCTATGAAGTGTCGCGTTCGCTGTCGGCCTGCGAAGGCGCGCTGCTGGTGGTCGACGCCTCGCAGGGTGTGGAAGCGCAGACGGTCGCCAACTGCTACACCGCGATCGATCTCGGTGTCGAAGTCATTCCGGTACTGAACAAGATCGACCTGCCCGCGGCCGACCCCGACCGGGTAGCGGAAGAAATCGAGGACATCGTGGGCCTGGACGCCGCCGATGCGGTACGCGCCTCGGCCAAGACCGGAATTGGCATTGCCGAAATTCTCGAGGTGGTGGTGAAGCAGGTGCCGCCGCCGCGCGGCGACGAAAGCGCGCCGCTGAAGGCGTTGATCATCGATTCGTGGTTCGACAACTACGTCGGAGTGGTAATGCTGGTGCGGGTGGTCGATGGCGTACTGAAACCCAAAGACAAGATCCGCTTCATGGCGAGTGGCGCGCAGCACCTGACCGAACACGTCGGCGTGTTCACCCCCAAATCGGTCGACAAGCCCCAACTGTCGGCCGGAGAGGTAGGTTTTGTCATCGCTGGCATCAAGGAGCTCAAATCAGCGCAGGTGGGTGACACCATCACCCTGATCGAGCGTCCAGCCAGCAAGCCCTTGCCCGGCTTCAAGAAGGTGCAGCCGCAGGTGTTCGCGGGGCTGTACCCGGTCGAGTCACACGATTTCGAGGCGCTGCGCGACGCGCTGACCAAACTGCAGTTGAACGACGCGGCGCTGCAGTTCGAGCCCGAGGTCTCGCAGGCACTGGGCTTCGGCTTCCGCTGTGGTTTCCTTGGCCTGCTGCACATGGACATCGTGCAGGAGCGGCTGGAACGCGAGTACGACATGGACCTCATCACCACCGCGCCGACGGTGGTGTACGAGGTAGTGCTGAAGGACGGCACCCTGATCAACGTCGAGAATCCGTTCAAGCTGCCCGAACTTTCGAAGATCGAGGAAATCCGTGAGCCCATCATCACGGCGACGATTTTTGTGCCGGAAGAATTCGTCGGCAACGTCATTACCTTGTGCAACCAGAAGCGTGGCATGCAGCTCGACATGCAGTATCACGGCAGGCAGGTCATGCTGCGTTACGACCTGCCAATGAATGAAGTGGTAATGGATTTCTTCGACAAGCTGAAGTCGACCAGCCGCGGTTATGCTTCGCTCGACTATGAATTCAAGGAATTTCGCGCAGGCGATCTGGTCAGGCTCGACATCCTGGTCAACAACGAAAAGGTCGATGCCCTGTCGCTCATCGTGCACCGCGCCACCAGTGTCTATCGCGGGCGCGAACTCGCGTCCAAGATGCGCGAGTTGATCCCGCGCCAGATGTTCGATGTTGCGGTGCAGGCGGCGATTGGCGCCAACGTCATCGCGCGCGAGAACGTCAAGGCACTGCGCAAGAACGTGCTGGCCAAGTGTTATGGCGGCGACATTTCACGCAAGAAGAAGCTGCTGGAAAAACAGAAGGCCGGCAAACGCCGCATGAAGCAGGTCGGCAACGTCGAAATCCCGCAGGAAGCCTTTCTTGCGATCCTCCAGGTCTCCGATAAATAAGCAGTGGACCCTTCACCATGAACTTTGCTCTCATTCTTTTTGTTGCGCTCGTCGTCACCGGCGGCATCTGGCTGCTTGACGTGCTGCTGCTCAAACGCGGCCGCGACAAGGACGCCAAGGAGCCGCTGCTCGTGGAATACGCCAAGAGCTTCTTCCCGGTCATTCTCGTCGTGTTTGCCCTGCGCTCATTCCTGGTCGAACCGTTCAAGATTCCGTCCGGCTCGATGATGCCCACGCTGATGATCGGCGACTTCATCCTGGTCAACAAATTCACCTACGGCATTCGCCTGCCGGTCATCAACACGAAAGTAGTCGAACTGAACGATCCCAAGCACGGCGATGTCATGGTGTTTCGCTACCCGGGGGATCCCAGCCTCGACTACATCAAGCGAGTGATCGGCGTCCCGGGTGACGTGGTCGAATACCGCGACAAGAAGCTCACCATCAACGGCAAGCCCGTGCCCGCGACCAATACCGGCACCTACAGCTATGTGGGCAATGGTCTGAACTACATAACCGCGATGGTGTACAAGGAGCGCCTCAATGGCACCGACCACACCATGATGGCCGAGCCGGACAAACCGTCGGTCTATCCGACCCAGGTGGTGGACTTCCCCTACCGCGAAAACTGCTCCTACAATGCCGAAGGTGAGGGTTTTGCCTGCAAGGTGCCACAGGGACAGTATTTCATGATGGGAGACAATCGCGATGCCAGTAACGATAGCCGCTACTGGGGGTTTGTCCCGGACAGGAACATTGTCGGCAAGGCCTTTTTCATCTGGATGAATTTCGACGAATTGGGTCGTATCGGCACCACCATTCAATAAAATAAGGAGACACCATGCATCGCATGCGCGCCATGAAATCCAAACAACGCGGACTGACCATGTCCGGCTTTCTGTTCGTCGCCGTCGTACTGGTCATTTTGGCTATGCTGGCGATGAAACTGGTACCGGCGTATATCGAATATTTCTCGGTGAAGAAGATCCTCTCCACGATGGGTCAGGAATCCGACCTCAAGTCCAAGAGCAATGCTGATCTCCGTGCTGATTTTGCACGGCGTGCCAATGTCGGTTATGTGACCGTGGTCAAACCCGAAGACATCGCCGTCGATCGCCACGGCGCTGTTCCCGTTATTTCCGCCGACTACACCTTCCGAACCAAGCTTGTCGGCAATGTCAGTCTGGTCGTCGATTTCAGCGCCAGTTCCGACCCCAACGCGGCTCCCGTCGAGGTTGAATAACCCCCTGCTGAGCCAGCGCCTGCAGCTGGCGTTGGGCTATACCTTTGTCCGCGCCGATCTTCTGGTTCAGGCGCTGACACACCGCAGCTACGGCGCAGTCAACAACGAGCGACTCGAATTTCTTGGCGACTCGGTATTGAACTGCTCGGTCGCCCGTGCGCTCTACGATGCCTTTCCCGACTTGCCGGAAGGCAGCCTGTCACGCTTGCGCGCCAACCTGGTTCGGCAGGAAACGCTGGCCGAGATTGCCGCGACCCTGAGGCTGGGTGAAAGCCTGCGCCTGGGCGAGGGCGAACTCAAAAGTGGCGGATTTCGCCGTCCCTCGATCCTGGCTGATACGCTGGAATCGCTGTTCGGTGCCATTTTCCTCGATGCCGGATTCGAGGCTGCACAACGCGCAGTACGCGGACTGTTCGACCCGCTGGTGGCAAGAATCGATCCACGGGTCTCGGGCAAGGATCCCAAGACCGAACTGCAGGAGATCCTCCAGTCGCGGCGGCTACCGCTACCGGACTATCAGCTGGTGGGCACCGAAGGCGAAGCGCACGATCAGAGCTTCATTGTCGAGTGCGTGCTGGCCAAGCCCGTGCTCAGCACACGCGGGGTCGGCAAGAGCCGTCGCGCCGCCGAACAGGAAGCCGCACGTCAGGCGTGTACGCAATTACAAAAATGAGCGAATTCAAATGTGGTCTCGTTGCCATCGTGGGGCGTCCCAACGTCGGCAAATCGACGCTGCTCAACCGTATCGTCGGCCAGAAGATCAGCATCACCTCACGCAAGGCACAGACCACGCGCCACCGCGTGATGGGTATCCACACCACCGACGAAGCGCAATTCGTGTTCGTCGACACGCCAGGGTTCCAGACCCGCCACGCCAGCACCATGAACCGCGCGATGAACAAACGGGTACGCGAAACACTGTCGGATACCGACGTGGTGATGATGCTGGTCGAGGCGGGGCGGCTGAAGCAAGAGGATCGCCAGGTGATCGACCTGCTGCCCAAGGATCGCCCGCTGATCCTGGTGGTGAACAAAATCGATCACGTCAAGGATCGCGCCGAGTTGATGGCGTACCTGCAGGAGGTGGCCGCCGCGCATGCCTTCACCGAGATCGTCCCAGTCTCTGCCAAGCAGGGAAACAACCTTGATGAACTGCTGAAGACCCTGCAGGTCCATCTGCCGGAGAATGCGCCGCTGTTCGACGAGGACGACGTCACCGACCAGACCGAACGCCAGCTGGCTGCCGAACTGATCCGCGAAAAGGTGTTCCGCCTGTGCGGGGAGGAAATTCCCTATGCCGTGGCGGTGATCATCGACAAGTTCGAGGAGGAAGGCAATCTGCGCCGGATTTTTGCCACCATCCTGGTCGACCGTGACGGCCACAAGGCGATCGTCATCGGCAAGGGAGGTGAGAAGCTCAAGGCCATCTCCACCCAGGCGCGACTAGACATGGAGCGCGCTTTCGACAGCAAGGTCTACCTGGAGGTCTGGGTCAAGGTCAAGGGCGGCTGGGCCGACGATGTGCGCATGCTGAGATCGCTGGGGATTGATTGAGAATCTTCATCTACGAATATTCTGAAGGGCATAAAGGACGCGAAGAAATGCGAAGATAAATCGTTGGAGATGCGTTGACCTGTTATGCACGAAGCTCTCATATTTCTGCTTTTGTCTTTTTTCACGCCTCTTCGCGGATAAGCTGTTTCCCCATGTCTAGCGACACCCGCATCAACAACGAACCCGGTTTCGTCCTTCACACCTATCCTTTCAAGGAAACTAGCGTGGTGGCGGAAGTGTTCACCCGCGAGCATGGGCGCGTGGCACTGATTGCGCGTGGTGCGCGGCGCCCAACCTCGGCCTTGCGCGGTTTGATGCAACCCTTCACCCCGCTATTGCTGTCGTGGTTCGGCAAGTCTGAATTGAAAACCCTGCACGCAGCCGAGTGGCAGGGTGGCTTGCAAGCCCCCGAGGGGCGGGCGCTGATGTGCGGGTTTTATCTCAATGAATTGCTGTTGCGCCTGCTGGCGCGCGGCGATGCGCACGAGGCACTGTACGACCGTTACCTCGCGACCCTCGAGCAATTGACAGGCGGACGTGACTCCTCCGACTACGAACGCAGCGTTTACTTTGAACGGATTCTGCGGCGCTTCGAGAAGAATCTGCTGGGCGAGATCGGTTATGGCGCCACCTTCGATGTCGAGGCGGGGAGCGGCGCGACAATCCAGGCGCAGGCCCGTTATGTGTTTCAGCCGGAACGTGGCGCACTGCGCATCCTGGATGGCGCGGACGCGGAGCGACCGGGCTGCCCGGTATCCGGCCAGACGTTGATCGACCTGGCCGCCGACCATTTTGAGCGGTCGACGACGCTGGTCGAAGCCAAGGCACTGATGCGCACCCTGATCAACCATACGCTCGGGGCCAAGCCGCTTTATACTCGCCAGCTGTTACGTGACCTCACCGAACTGACACAATGAGCATCTTTCTCGGCGTCAACATCGACCATATCGCGACCCTGCGCCAGGCGCGCAAGACCCGCTATCCCAGCCCGGTCGAGGCGGCGCTCGTGGCAGAGACTGCCGGCGCCGATTCGATCACGCTGCACCTGCGCGAAGACCGCCGCCACATCCAGGATGCCACGCTGCATCTGCGCGAAGACCGCCGCCACATCCAGGATGCCGACGTCGCGATCCTGCGCCAGGTGCTTAAAACCAAGATGAACCTGGAAATGGCGGTGACTGAGGAGATGCTGGCGATTGCCTGTTCCACGCGCCCTGAAGACGTCTGTCTGGTACCTGAAAAACGCGCGGAACTCACCACAGAGGGTGGACTCGATGTGGCCGGCCAACAACCCAGAATACGGGCGGCCTGCGCACGCCTGGCCGAATCCGGGATCCGCGTATCGCTGTTCATCGATCCGGACTTCGCCCAGATTGATGCGGCGCACGCGGCTGCGGCGCCAGTGGTCGAAATTCACACCGGCGCCTATGCCGATGCCGCCACCGATACTGCGCGAAGTCAGGAATTCGAGCGTATCCGGCAGGCGGTGGCCTACGGTCGCAGCCTCGGTCTCACGATAAATGCAGGCCATGGCCTGACTTATCACAACGTACAGCCGATCGCTGCGCTGCCGGGACTCCATGAGCTCAACATTGGCCATGCCATAGTGGCCCAAGCGCTGTTCGTCGGCTGGCAGGTAGCCGTGTCCGAGATGAAGCGGCTGATGGTGGAAGTCGCTGCACCCTGACTCCGACGCGGCGACGCACGTTCAGCGCAGCAGTTTTTTCTTCAGCTTCAGGCGCATGTAAAGCAGCACGATGACCGCGACGGCACCCAGCAAAATGAGGGTGATGATATGAAGATTGCCGCGGATCGCCTGCTCGTTTTGGCCCAGGGTATAGCCCAGAACGGCCAGGATGGTGACCCAGATCCCGGCGCCGAGGCTGGTGTAGAAGCTGAACACGGCGAGATTCATGCGCGCCAGCCCTGCCGGCAGGGAGATGTACTGGCGCACTGCCGGGATCAGCCGGCCTGTGAAGGTGGAAATATGGCCGTGTCGGGCGAAGAAATCCTCCATTCGCTGGAGTGTGTGCTCCCTGATCAGGACATACTTGCCGTAGCGCTGGAGAAACGGTCGTCCGAGCTTCAATGCCAGCCAGTAGTTGAATAGCGCCCCTGTCAGGCTCCCGGCAATGCCGGACAGGATGGCCAACGCAAGATTCATCTCGCCCTTGTAGGCGAGATAGCCGGCGGGAATCATCACCACTTCGCTGGGAAAGGGGAAAAAGCTCGATTCCAGCGCCATCAACAGAAAGATCCCTGGGTAGCCCCAGGCTCCGACCGTGGTGACGATGGTTTGGACGATTTCGTGGAGCATTAGGTGAGTGGTGAGTGGTAGGCGGATAGCGGTGAGACGGTCAATCCGCTCGCGGCTTACCGCTCACCATTTCACACCACCGCTTCTTCCTTCTTCTCTACCGGCTTGATGAAGTGCTCGCGCTTGACGCCGAACATCAGCAGCATCGGGCTTGCGACCAGCACCGACGAATAGATGCCGAACATGATGCCGATAGTGAGCGCGAGTGCGAAGTTGTGCAGCGCTTCGCCGCCGAAGAACAGCATCGACAGCACCATGATCTGGGTCGAGCCGTGGGTGATGATGGTACGGCTCATGGTGCGGGTGATCGCATCATCAATGATGTCCGGGATGGTGGCGCCGCGCATCTTGCGGATGTTCTCGCGAATCCGGTCGAACACCACCACCGACTCGTTGACCGAGTAGCCGAGAATCGCCAGCACGCCGGCCAGCACCGTGAGCGTGAATTCCCACTGGAAGAAGGCGAACACGCCGAGGATGATGACGATGTCGTGCATGTTGGCGAGCATGCCCGCCAGCGCAAATCGCCATTCGAAGCGGATCGCGAGATACGCCATGATGCCGAAGGCAACCACCAGCAGTGCCAGCGCGCCGTTGTCGTAGAGTTCCTTGCCGACCTGCGGGCCGACGAAATCCACGCGTTTCAATTCGAGCCCCGGATGGGTGGCCTTCAGTGCATCGATCACGCGATTACTGGTTTCTGCGGCATTGCTGCCACCCTTGTTGGGTAGGCGGATCAGGACGTCATGGCTGGTGCCGAAGGTCTGCACCGACACTTCGGTCAGGCCGGTTTTTTCCAGCTCCGCCCGGATCGCCGGCAGGTCGGCTATCTGGCTGGTGCGCAATTCCATGACGGTGCCGCCGGTGAAATCAACGCCCAGGTTGAGGCCCTTGGCCCACAGCGCCCCGATGGCAAAAAGGAAGGTGAGCAGCGAAATTGCCGTCGTCACCTTCCCCCAGCTCATGAAGGGGATGTTTTTCTTGAAGGGGAAAAATTCCAGCATGGCGTGCCCTTAGATCGAGACTTTGGCCAGCCGCGCCTGGCGGCCGTAGGTGAGATTGACCATGGCGCGCGACACAGTAACGGCGCTGAACATGGAGGTGAGGATGCCCAGGCATAGCACCACCGCAAAGCCTCGCACCGGGCCGGAACCAAGCCAGAACAGAGCGACGCCCGCGATCAGCGTGGTGAGGTTGGAGTCGAGAATGGTGGCCCAGGCACGATCGTAGCCGGCATGGATCGCCGCCTGCGGCGTCGAGCCGTTGCGCAACTCCTCGCGGACACGTTCGTTGATCAGTACGTTGGCATCGATCGCCATGCCCAGTGTGAGCGCGATACCCGCCAGACCGGGCAGGGTCAGCGTGGCCTGCAGCATCGACAGCAGGGCGACCAGCAAAAAGCCGTTGATCGTGAGTGCGATCGCGGAGAACACGCCAAAGATGCGGTAGTAGATCATCATGAACGCCGTGACGGTCAGGAAGCCCCACAGGTTGGAGTGGAAGCCCTTGCTGATGTTCTCCGCACCCATGCTCGGTCCGACCGTGCGTTCTTCCACGATCTGCATCGGTGCGGCCAGCGCACCGGCGCGCAGCAGCAGGGCGACGTCGGACGCTTCCTGGGCAGAGTCCATGCCGGTGATCTGTACCCGGCCACCGCCGATTTCCTCGCGGATAACCGGCGACGTAATGGCCTCGGCCACGCCCTTCTCGATCAGCAGGATGGCCATGCGCTTGCCGACGTTTTCGCGCGTCACATCCTTGAAGATGCGCGCGCCCTTGCCGTCCAGGTTGATGTGGACGGCAGCCTGGCCGCTGGTGCTTTCAAAGCCGGGCGACGCATCGGTGATCGAGTCGCCGGTCAGTACCACGTCCTTCTTCACGGCAATTTTTCCGCCGTCGCGACTGGACACGATGTCGTCGCCAAACGGAGCCTGGCCCTGCTGGACGGCCGTCGGATCCGCCTGTTCGTCGACCATGCGGATTTCCAGCGTGGCCGTGCGGCCGAGAATGTCCTTTGCCTTGGCGGTGTCCTGCACGCCCGGCAACTGCACCACGACGCGGCTGGCGCCCTGCTGCTGAATGACGGGCTCGGCTACGCCGAGTTCGTTGACGCGGTTTCTGAGCGTGGTGATGTTCTGCTGCAGCGCAAATTCCTGCACTCGTGTTTCGGCCTGTGGTTTCAGGCGCGCGGTCAGCGTGAAGCCTTCGGCCTGGTCATCGGTGGTGAAAGCGAGGTCGGTGAACGCGGTTCCCAGCTTGGTGACGGCCGCGTCGCGCTGATCGCGGGTGGCAAAGTGCACGGTCACGGCGCTGCCTGTGCGGCTGATGCGTCCGTAGCGGATTTTGTCGCCGCGCAGTTCGGACCGGAAGTCATTCTGGTAACGAATGGCCGCTTTTTCCAGTGCGGCTTTCATGTCGACCTCGAGCAGGAAATGTACGCCACCGCGCAAATCCAGACCCAGATACATCGGCAGCGCATGAATCGACGCGAGCCACGCGGGCGAGGCCGACACCAGGTTGAGCGCGACGGTATAGTGTTCGCCGAGGCTGTTCTCCAGCACATCCTTGGCCTTGATCTGCAGGTCAGGGCTGGCCAGGCGCACCTTGATGCTGTTCCCCGCCAGTTCCACTCCCTGGTAACCCAGGTTGGCTTCTTTCAGCGAGGACTCCACCTGGCCCAGCAGTGCCGCGTCGGCGTTTTCGGTCGTTCGGGTGGGAGAAATCTGCACCGCGGGCACTTCGCCAAAGAAATTGGGCAGGGTGTAGAGGAGGGCGACCACCAGCGAGATGCCGATGATTACATATTTCCAGAGTGGGAAGCGGTTCATGTCAGGGGACGGGGGTCAGGATTCAGGGGGGAGGGGCGCAGGGACCGGAACCGGTTCAGGGCAGGGCCGCGAAGCAGCACTTCCCCTGATTCTTGACCCCGGGATTTCACAGGCCTTTAATCGTGCCCTTGGGCAGCAGCGTTTGTACCGACTGCTTCTGCACATGGGTGATGACGCCGTCTGCGATCTCCAGTGAGACGAACTGATCGCCGAGTTTGACGATCTTGCCAACCTGGCCGCTGGCGGTGACGATTTCGTCGCCCTTGGCCAGTTCCGTCAGCATTTTTTTCTGCTCCTTGGAGCGCTTCATCTGTGGACGGATCAGCATGAACCAGAACAGGACGAAAATGATGACGAGCGGGAGGAACTGCTCAAACCCCGGGCTGGCTGCAGCGGCGGCTTGTGCGTGGGCAAGTGAAATCATGGGTAAGCGCTCCGAATCAAGACGGTTCAGTTAAAACCACGGAATTCTACCACCCACGCGTTTGCATCTCGTGAAATTGCGTCGTGAAGTCGGCAAAGCATCGCGTCTCGATCGCGCCGCGCATGCCGGCCATCAACCGGTGGTAGTAATGGAGATTGTGGATCGTGGCCAGCCGCGCGCCGAGAATTTCACCGGCTCGGATCAGGTGGTGCACGTAGGCGCGGCTGAAGTAGCGGCAGGTGTGGCAATCGCATTCGTCGTCGATCGGCGCGGTGTCGGTCTTCCAGCGCGCGTTGCGGATGCGTATCTCGCCGCGCCGGGTGAACAGGATGCCGTGGCGCGCATTGCGCGTCGGCAGTACGCAGTCGAACTGGTCGATGCCCTGCGCCACTGCCGCAACGAGGTCGGACGGCGTGCCCACACCCATCAGGTAGCGCGGCTTGTCGACCGGCAGTTGCGGCGCGGTATGGGCGAGGATGCGCGTCATGTCGTCTTTCGGCTCGCCGACCGAGAGGCCACCAATGGCGTAGCCGTCGAAATCCATGTCAATGAGATGACGCGCCGACTCGTCGCGCAGGCTCTCGTACATGCCGCCCTGGACAATGCCGTACAGCGCGTTCGGATTGCCGGCGTGAGCAGCCTTCGAGCGTTCCGCCCAGCGTAACGAGAGCCGCATCGAATCGGCGGCTTCGCGCTCGGTGGCGGGGTAGGGCGTGCACTCATCGAAGATCATTACGATGTCGGAATTCAGCGTGCGCTGGATCTGCATCGAGATTTCCGGCGTCAGGAACAGCTTGTCACCGTTGATCGGCGACGCGAATTTCACACCCTCTTCGGTGATCTTCCTGAGCTTGCCCAGGCTGAATACCTGGAAGCCGCCCGAATCGGTGAGGAGGGGCTTGTCCCAGCCCATGAAGCGATGCAGGCCGTCGAATTTCTCGATTACCTCCAGACCCGGCCGCAGCCACAGATGAAAGGTGTTGGAGAGCACCATTTCGAAACCGATGCCGGTGAGCTCAGCTGGCGACATGGCCTTCACCGTGCCATAGGTGCCGACCGGCATGAACACGGGAGTCTGCACGGTGCCGTGTGCAAGCTGGAGCTGACCGCGACGCGCATCACCGTCGGTGGCAAGGAGATCGAACTTCATTGGGAGCGTTTATCCAGAAACATCGCGTCACCATAGCTGAAGAAGCGATAGCGCTCTGCAATGGCGTGGGCATAGGCATCATGGATGGCCTCCATGCCGGAAAATGCGGAGACCAGCATCAGCAGCGTGGACCGCGGCAAGTGAAAGTTGGTAATGAGCGCATCGACTACCCTGAATTGGTAGCCCGGCGTGATGAAGATGTCGGTTTCGCCGGAACCCGGAAGCTTCCCGCACTGTGCTGCGGCTTCGAGCGCGCGCAGGCTGGTGGTGCCCACCGCCACTATGCGGCCACCGCGCGCTTGTGTCTCGTGGATCGCATCGGCGGTCGACTGCGGGATCGTGTAGCGCTCACTGTGCATCCTGTGATCGGCGATATCGTCCACCCGCACCGGCTGGAAGGTGCCGGCGCCCACATGCAGCGTTACCCGCGCCGAGCGGATCCCCGTTTCTTTGAGGGCATCCAGCATCGCGTTGTCGAAATGCAGCCCGGCCGTCGGCGCTGCCACCGCACCCGGTTCGTCGGCATACACGGTCTGATAACGTGCCTCGTCGTCTGCCGTCGGCGCATGTTCGATATAGGGGGGCAGTGGTAGCTGGCCGCACTGGTCCAGTATGTCCAGCACCGGGCGTGCAAAGCGTAACTGCGTTAGATCGTCCTGCCGAGCCAGTACCGCTACCATGACGTCATCGGCCAGCCGAATATATGAGCCCGGCCTGGGCGCATGACTGGCGCGGATGAAGGCCAGTGCATCGTGCTCGTTCAGTATCCGTTCCACCAGTAACTCGACCTTGCCACCGGATTCCTTCTGGCCGAATAGCCGTGCCTTGATCACGCGCGTATCGTTAATCACCAGCAGGTCGTCCGCTTGCAATAGCATCGGCAACTCACTGAACCAGCGGTCGTGCAGGGCGCCGGTCGCCTCGACGTGCAGCAGACGACTGCCGCCGCGCACCGCGGGCGGAAACTGCGCAATCAGGTCGGCGGGGAGTTCGAAATCGAAATCGGAAACACGCATGGAGCGCGATTATAGCCGCCGCCTTGCGGCGAACCGCCCGATTCGGCGATAATGCGCGGCTTCTGTCGCCGTCCGCGTTCGCGTCCGGCACCCTTGGCCGGGATGGCGGAATCGGTAGACGCAGCGGATTCAAAATCCGCCGCTGGTAACAGTGTGGGGGTTCGAGTCCCCCTCCCGGCACCAAGTAAGAGTCCAGCAACGCCCCGTGTCGTCCAAAGATCAGGTAAAACAAGGGTTTTGCTTTTGTCTTCCGTCCTGTTCGTCTAAGATCGCTTCAGGATCTACCCCCGTCAATTGGGGTATATCAGGGAGTGTTTCCAGGGTAGCGGGTGCCCGGGGAAATATTTACAGTCAATTGACGAGGATAATATTTTGGCTTCGAATAAAGGACGTGCCTACTTCGCACTCGGTGGTTATCATTTCAATCCAGACGACATCACTCGCCTGCTTGGCATAGAACCCACCTCCGTCGACGCATCTGGTGCAAACAGTGGGCTGGACAAGCCTGTTACCAGTTCCTGGGAGTTATCGACGGATACAATCACTGATGATATAGATGTCTATAAATTGACAGATATCATTATCAAGCGATTGGAACCGGCCAAGGAAAAGATCCTGCAGGTGATTAAAAGCCACAATTTATCCCCCAGAATCGGGGTGGTTTTGGTTTTATCGGTTGATAAAAATGAATCCGTCCCGGATGTGGGTTTCGGTGCCAGAACGATTCGTTTTCTTGCAGAAGTTGGCGCTTTTATTAATGTGGATTACCAGCTTTCAAAGCGCATTTAAGCTTCGAATTAGTGGTTGGCAGGTCGTATGAAAAATAGCGATAAGTCGATGCATGGTGGATACCAGCCTAGTAGTCTCTGGTCCATGCTCGCAACGAGACTTGGTTTTCTTCTTATTCTTGAATTTGCCGAAATACAATTTCCGTCGTATTTTCGGCTTAAAAAAAACGCTACAAACAGCGTCCGTATCTCAAGCCAAATCTGAATTCCAGATCTGAATTGCGTAGCCGCGCGGCCATCCAGGTACGCGCGGCTGTGCCTTAGGGCTTCTTGGGGGTTTTGTATGGAACTTCTTTCTGGAAGGGTTCCCAGATGGTTTGATAACCGACATAGCCCTTTTCGTTTGCCGGCATTTGGCGGGTTGTCAGATAACGACTCTTGCCTTCGGGAACCTTCGGCCTTGCTTTTGGTGCTTCGCTCATACTAATAACTCCTTATTGGTTTAAACGGGACGAATATAAACTATAGGTCAGTCTCACATCTTAACTGACGTGAATGACAAAATCTAGCGCGTTTCCATTTTCTGATTCAACTATCAGCACTAATCGCAAGCGCTTGCGCACTTTGCTTGTTAATCTGCTCTTCGCAATGTTTTAGGCAGAGTGGCTGCAGCGCATGGGGAAAACATTCGACAATCAATACAAACTCATCGGCCACTTCGTCGGCAAGTGCCGCATCTTTCTTTAGCTCAGCCAGCACGCTCCGTGCGGTAGCCTTGTTTACTCTGCATAATACTGCCAGATGAATGGGGAGTTGCTGCTCCATGCATACCGTCAATGCCGTTTCATAGGACTTTATTGACTCTTCCAGACGATCTGAATTTTCTTCTGATTCGCCCAAATTATGTAGTACTGCGCCACAATTGTTGTGTGTAGCCGCTAACTCGAACGCGAAATTATCCGCATCGAATCCTGCCAGTGCATTTTTATAAGCAACAACGGACTTTTGAAAAGTACGGTTACCTTTAAGAAGTCGACCATACGTATGGAAAGTGGCGCCAAGTTGATACATGGCCGAGGTCCATTCTTCAGGCGTTTCTTTTCGAGACCATTCCAATAACGCATTGGTATAAGCATCAACAGATGCTTTCAATAATTTCGTGTCGTTCAGTTGTCGGCCCAGCGCTTGCTTCGCAGTTCCCAGGTTGTGCTGGGTTGCTGCCCATTCGAGGGGTGACGCTTCCTGGTTAAACACTTCTAGCGCATTGTTAAAACATTGAATCGCCTTTTCAAACAATTCAATATCTCTCTGTTGCTGCGCTTGTGCCGCAAGAATATTTCCAAGATTATTGTGAGTCTCAGCCCAGGCTAATGGCTTTTGATCGCGATAACCATCTGTCAGTGATACCTCAAGTGCCTCACGCGCACTACCAAGAATATTGGAACTGAAGCGGTGTTGTTCATAATTTCCCCGTGTGTAGAGAAAATTATCAGCTGTGGTTATTCTGGTATCCGGCGTGGCCCCTTCGGCCAGTTCTTCACCAAGCATGCCTATAGAACAGGCTATCGCGCGTTCCAGGGCCTTGTTTTCCGGGTAAAACAGATAAGTATTAGAAAATTTCATTTATGTCTTGCTGAGAATCTCATTTATATCCGGGTTGGAACCAACGGCTCCGCCGAGGTCGATTTCTTCATCGGTAGCTTCACGTATTGCCAAAACTTCCAACCTGAAAATTACTTCTCTGCCACAAAGCGGGTTGTTACCGTCGACAGTTAAAGTCTTGTCGTCGAAACGCGTGACGATAAAGTTTCTGGGTTCGCCTTTTTCATTCTCCATGGTGATGGTCATACCGATCTCTCGATACTCTTCAGGAACATTGTCGATGTGATCGGTAAACACAAGGGATTCGTCGCGCTCACCATATAACAGTTTGGTGTCAACCGGTACTTCGATGGTATCGCCGACTTTTTTACCGTCCAGTTGTTTTGTCACCTGTTCAGACATGACATCATTCACGCCATGAACATAACCCAGTGGATAATCAACGGTAACAAGTACGTCACCGGTCTTTTGGTCGATGACCTTATAATTCAATTCAACGAATTGTTCGTTTTTGATCGTATCTGACATAACTCGAAAGGCCTGCTAAGGCTCCTTAAAACAGCGTAGCACCGAATATTTTTACCTTGTCCTTTTCATAACCCAGCACCAGTCTACCGAGCCATTCACCGTCTTTCTTGGTATGTCTCTGTTTATATAGAACTGTTACATATTCACCACGACGTATCATGCCTAGATATTCGTAATCTTCAGACAGGTTTTTCGTCAATTCACTTCTTGCAAACTGTTTGCCCATCTCGATTTCATTTGCACCCAACAACATGGCAGTTGCGAAATTGCGGGTGAAAGCGCCATAGTTTTGTTCATTCGAGTACTTAACAAGATCAGCCCACATCGGATGTGCCAGCGCTAATATTTCTTCATCTGTTTTTTCAATAATATTCATCATCTTGTTCGTCATCTAAAGCCATATTAGTTTGCAGAACTATCCCTCGTAAAAGGCTGCACACTGTAACCGGTAGAAAAAAAAGACCAACAAACAATATGCTGGCCTTTTTTAAAAACAATTAAAAACTGTTTTTGATCTTTCTCAGCTATTTTCCTTATTCATCACTCACCAGATGGTAAAGAGGGGCTTTTTCCATCGTGTACTCACCAGTTTTGCGATCACGATGGGAAACTGTCAGCACATGCCAGTTTTCATCATCCAGTTTCATCGCATCACCACGATAGTAATAACCAGGCCAACGCGTTTCTTTACGGAACAAAGTATGCTGGAACACGCTTTCAGAAGTGCGGACGCGGTGATTTAATTCCCATGCACGCAACAGTTCGTGTATGTCTGATGCCGCAATTTTCTCCATGTCCTCTTCAAGCGTTTTAAGCTTCTTAAGGCCGATGTGGAGAAGTTTTTCGTTGGTCATGTAGTTGACGCCAAAACCAGCACAATACTCATCCATCAGTTTCTGCAAACGATCCAGACCCTGCCTTGGATTGATGAAGTTTGGATTGACTGAGCCCGCAACGACTTCATTGCTATAAACCCTGTAAGTCTCCAATGGCTTGTAAATCTTCTCTTTAAGATCTGAAATCTGCTTCTCGGAAACCCGGATGCCTTCAGCTTTGCCATCATCGATATATTTACAGGCGGCTTTAGCAGCAAGACGGCCTTCAGTAAAAGAGCCCGATGAGAAGGCGTGTGGGGTACCCCCTACGGCATCACCCGCACCAAACAGCCCTTCAACGGTGGTCATGCGGTTATAGCCCCAGAAATATTCATCGGGAGATACATCTTCAGGACCTGAGCACCATGCACCACAACCCGTTGCATGTGAGCCCATTACATAGGGCTCAGAAGTCGTTAATTCAGGGTTTTCGTATTTGGGATCAACGTCCGTGGCAGCCCAAAGCACTGCTTGACCAACGGTCATGCCCAGGAAGTTGTGCCAGCCAATCTCTTCAAGATGAGGATCCTGGAATGCTTCCATGGTGACCATGTGGATAGGACCACGGCCGGCATTAACCTCGGAGATAAAGGCATGGTTACGCAAACAGGTCGGTATTGGCTTGTGGGACAAGTGCTGTCCTTCTGTATCCAGATACTCTTTACCAACCATTTCTGTCAGGCCCGGGAACCACTTGGATTCATACTCTTCACCCAGACCATTTTGCGTGTAAGTCTTGAGGTGCAGGAAGTAGGCGCCAACAGGACCGTAACCATCCTTGAATCGTGCGAGCACGATACGGTTTTCCATTTGAGTCATCTTCGCGCCTGCTTCGATCATAAGACCATACGCAGATCCAGATGACCACGGTGCGTACCATACACGACCCGCACCTTCACCGACTGAGCGCGGTTTGAAGATGTTGGAAGCACCACCGGCGCCGCAGATCACGGTCTTGGACTTGAAGACGTGATAATTACCCGTGCGCACATTGAAGCCTACCGCACCCGCAACGCGGTTCTCTTTGGCATCATCCATGAGCAGATGGGTTACGCAGACACGGTTGAACACCTTGTCGGCTGATTTTTTTGCGGCTTCTGCAACGATAGGCTTATATGATTCACCGTGAATCATGATCTGCCATCGTCCTTCACGCATGTAAGTACCCTTTTTCGGGTCTTTCATCAGCGGCAGGCCCCACTCTTCAAACTGGTGGACAGCGGAGTCAACGTGACGTGCCATATCAAAGGCCAGATCCTCACGCACCATGCCCATCAAATCCATCCGAGCGTAACGGACGTGATCTTCCGGGTTGTTTTCGCCCCAGCGTGTACCCATGTAACAGTTAATCGCGTACAAGCCCTGGGCTACCGCGCCGGAACGATCGATGTTTGCTTTTTCTGCAATGACAATCTTTTTGTCCTTGCCCCAATATCGTGCTTCAAATGCCGCACCCGTGCCGCCAAGGCCAGCACCTGCGACCAGAACATCAATATCGTCTTCGATAATTGTCTTGTAGCCCATTAGTAGTACACCCCTGCTTTAAGTTTCAAGCCATTAGATTTCAGCGTATGCAAATCGCCGTCATCCAGACGTACATACTTTGGCTCGTTAAACAATAGCTGACTGTCGCGCATTTCTTTGCTTGGTGCCGTTGCGTCAGCCAGTTGTGGAATAGCCGTTCCCCATGGCTTGGTTGTGATAGGCGCCAGGAGCTCCATGTCTTTTTTGCCGTTGCGGAATTTGATGCGCCAGGCAATCGTGCCTTTTTCCTCATCACGAAGGACACGTACCGAGTGACCCAGTGGTGCAAAGTCCGCATAACCACGCACATCGATTGCTTGGTGAGGGCAGGCTTTTACGCAGGAGTAACACTCCCAGCACATATTGGGTTCAATGTTGTAAGCACGACGAACGGTTTTATCAATGTGCATGATGTCTGATGGGCAGATATCAACACACTGTCCGCAGCCATCACAACGAGTCATATATACAAAAGTTGGCATGATTTCCTTCCTTTACGTAAGTAAAAGTTAAGCTGGTGTTCAGTAGTGGTTTGCAGGCTCGCGTTTGATCCCGTGCCCCATGTAAGCTGGGTTCTTGCCCATGTATTCCGGGACATCCGGGAATTTTGCTTGTACTGCAGGATCCGTCAGATCGTAGTCAGGAGGCAAGTTCTCTCTGGAACCATCAGCCCGGGTAACACGTTTCTGAAAAGCAGCAGCGGGCTTGAAGAACATATGGGCGAACTTCGACCACAGTACGCCGCCAAAAAGTGCCGTGCTTGCAATGACGAATAAAACGAAGAACAGGGTTGACCATCCGGTAATTCCGCTCGACTGCGTATAGGACCAAAGCAAGGCAAACGTTGCAGTGGTCAGCAGCGAGACGATAAATAAATCTGCGCGTTCAAAGCGCCACCAGGTCAGGCCTTCTGCAGATACATCAACCCGGATAGCGAACCAGAACCAGTATCCACCGACGCAAAGCATCAAAGCGCCGATATGCCAGAGCTGTGGCAGGATGGTCGGCGTAGGCGTCGTGGGCGTAGCGTAACCAAAAATCATAATGGCGGTCGTTACGACGAAGATAATGAAGCCATACATCATCAACAGGTGAGAAAGTCTGCGCCTTACGTTGCAGAATTCGCCGGACGTTAACACTTCTTTTGCCAACACTTTAACTGCGATCGACGTTTTTTCTCCCGTACCCACGGAACGTTTTGCGCTCTTCTGCGCCTTTTTCGAATTTTCGAAAAAATACTGCGCGCTTTTCTTGTGGATCATGTCGAGTATGGTCCCGCCGATTACCAGCAGGACCATTAAAACGATATAACCCTGCATGACTGCGGGTGATATGGACGCCGAAAGCTCGGCAAAGGGATTGCTCATGAACATTAGTTTCATCCTCAAGAATTTGGTGGCCGGCGCATTTTAACAAAAAGCCCACCCCCTAGTATATTCAAAATCGCCCAACTTGACTCGAGGTTATTAATGGCAACGCTCACGGTTGGGGTCAGGTTCCGCCAGTTTGGCTGGATGCGCCGACCGTACCTAGTTAACCGCGGGGGCGGATTTGGCCCAGTCGCCGGGGTTTCAGGCTCAAAGTCGGATGTCATGCTGACACGCTCGTGAATGAAGATGGGAATCTAAGTCTGGCGCCTGCTCAGCGCGCGCCGGGGCACAAAGTTTATCCCTGGCTGCCGCGTAACGTCGCCATCAACCGCCCCAATCAGGCGTTAATACCGGACAGAAGCTGCATCCTGATGGCACGCGAATTTGTTTGCTTCATTGCCGTGGTGGCCGTGACCTGGGGCTGGGTGCTGGCACGCAAGGTTGCGATCACACTGGAAGCGGCCGCGCCCGGGGAGGTCCGAGCATCCTTTGTCCGTTACGGCACGCCTGAAAACGTCACATCGCCCGCTGCTGGTTGGCGTGCGTGTCGTCAAATCGCCGGCCATCCACCTCGCGAGCCCCGGAACCCGGCCGATATCCGAAGACGAACGCCGTTCAGTACAGCGACAGCCTCACCAATTTAGACAATATGCCAAGCGATGGCTACACCGTTTTCCCCTGGAGGTAACGGCGCTGCATCAATTTGCGGCATCGTCGGTTGCGCAAGAGCCACCGGTCGATGGCAAACCGTCCGATCGCGCCGAGATCGAACAGCAGGACGGCATATCGTAGCGGCGCCACCAGCAGGCCTTTGACAAGATATTCCAGTCGACGCCCCTGGGCGACCATGACCAACAGGCCGGTTGCCACGACAGATTCCGCCACCAGCGTGATCACCAGAGGTTCCCACAGTTGCAGCAGGATCATGAGCACCAGGGCGGTCGGGAAGGCGACTTTCTCAAAAGCCGACAAGAACAGCACCCAGCCGATCGGACGGCCGTACTTGCGCGTGTAGTCGGCACCAAAGGGCTGGCGATACTGCTCGAAACGCACGCGTTTGTCCGCATGGTTGCCCGTCTGTTTGGCGGCGTCCCTCTTATTGTGACGGTAGCGCTTGAAGGCCTTGAACGGGCTGCGCATCAGGTCGTCGAAGTAGTAGCAGCACTGCAGGAAGGATGAGGATTGGAGGTGGATCTGCCCCGGCACCCGGCTGACTTCCGGCTCCTGCGATCGAGCGTAGACGTCAGCCACTTGGATGTTGCGGTAACCGTTGTCGTTCATGGCGAAGCCGATGAAGATGTCCTCCGAATGGGTGAGGCCGTCGCCCAGAATCGGCTCGTAGTGGTCGAACACGATGGTCTTCAGCACGCTGCGACGGTAGGCCACGGCGCATCCCACCGGATTGAGAATGCTGCCAAAGAGCGTCACTTGGCCCAGATACACGAATTTCTGCAGGAAGTAATACAGCACGTCTCGGTACATGTTGGTGATGCCGCGCTGAAGATAATGGAACCAGCCACTCTTGGGATAAATGCTGGCTTCGGGATGGGATTTCAGAAAGGTTTGCAGAGCCTCGGTTTTCAGCATGGCGTGGCGGTCGCGATCGCGCAGCGGCAGCACGGTTCCGCAGGCGCTGGCGATGCCGGCGCCCTTGTAGAGCTCCTCGACGACGCGATCGATGTAGTTGTCGGATTCCAGTACGGTGTCGCCGTCGAGAATGAATTCGACGTCGGAGTCGAACTCGCGCGATTGACGCTTCAGGGTCGGCGTCTTGCCGATGGACTGCGCGCGCTTGATCGCGATCAGATCCATGCCGTTGAGTTCGCAGAAGGTCTGGGCATATTCGACGGTGCGGTCGTGGCTGCCGTCGTCGATCAGGATAATGCGCGTGGGCTTGCGAGTCTGGCGCGCCAGCGCGGCCAGACACAGAGGGATATTGCTTTCCTCGTTGAAGGCCGGGATTACAACGTCGACGGTGGCGTTGCGCCAATCCTCAGCTGGGTTGGGAAGGGTCTTGTCCGGCCCGTGGGCCAGGCCGATGAGGCTCAGCAGCGTGTTCGGGCTGAGGATGAAGTAGGGTGTCGTGGCCATGGGGTGTCTATCGTCAGGCGACGCGTCGGATCTTCGCGGCTTCGCGTTCGATCAGGTCGTCCAGTGTGTCGTTCAACTTCCATTCCGGCTCGAATCCGGTGAGCGCCCGCAGTTTGTTCAGTGCAGGGCGTCGGTGCGTGACGTCCTCGAATTCCTCGCCATAAACGTCCTTGTAGGAAAGGTAGTGCAACGACGACCTGCTGTGCGCGCGTTGCACGATCCGTACGGCCAGATCGTGAATGGAGATTTCCTGGTCGTTGCCGACGTTCACCACCTCGCCCCAGGCCTCCGGGCATCCAGCGAGACGATCCAGTGCCACCACGGCATCGCGTACATCGCAGAACGAGCGTGTCTGGTTGCCTTCACCGTAGAGGGTGAGCGGTTCGTTGTTGACCGCCTGCCCGACGAAACGAGGCGCCACCATGCCGTAATGCCCGGACTGGTTTGGTCCGATAGTGCTGAACAAGCGTGTGACCACGATGTTCAGACCGTATTGGCGCGCATAGGACAAGGCGAGAAACTCGTCCGCCAGCTTGGCTACCGCACAGACCCAGCGCAGACACCCGGCGGAAGGCAGCACGATGTAGTCGATCTCGGAGAAGCTGTTGCGGGCGTTGAAGCCGTATACCTCCGAGGTCGAAGCGATGATGATCTGCGGGTTCAAGCCGCCGTGCTGAACGGTGCGCAGGATCCGTTCCGTGCCACCCATGGTTGCCGTCATCATGGCCACTGGGTCTTCCAGCACTTTCTTCATGCCCGTGACCGCAGCCATATGGTAGATGCGACCGGCCCAGGCCGCGGCTTTGTCGAGACCGTTCCAGTGCAAGATGTCGGCCTCGACAAAGCGAAAGGCGGGGTTGCTGCGGAAGGGGTCGATGTTCGCAAGCGAACCGGTACTCAGGTTGTCCACCACCAGGACCTGATCGCCCAGCGCCAGATGATGCGCAGCCAGATGCGATCCAATGAATCCTGCGCCGCCCGTGATCAAAACATGCATATCGCTTCCTCTCCGAGTTTTCGCCAGACACTGCCGAACGATGAACAGGCTGACCGCGAGATCCCAAATCAAGGCCCAGTGAAAACAATGGGTTGTCTGGTTTCTTTAAAAGATCGCGCTGCCAGCACCGTGCCTGTATCTTCCTGCTGCAAGGAACATACCAATCCGTGAACAGGAGATAAGGATGCCTCCGGGTACCTTTTCAGCTACATCCTTGTCCCTGTTCTATGTCGGCATCAGAGAGTCGAGCCGTAATTGCCAAACTTTCTCGCACAGACCGAGGCACTGGTGCGCGGTCGTACGCGCGAGGAGACAATGAAAGAGATGAGGCAGGCGCAGGCCGGCCAGTTCGGTTCACACCAGGTGTTTGACGGCAATCACGCCAGTAATGCGACTCTGCTGCGGAAACTGGCGCCGTATGCACTCGGCATGCTGATCGCGCTGTATGAGCACAAAATCTTCGTGGAGGGTGTGATCTGGAATCTCAATTCCTGCGACCAGTGGGGGGTGGAATTCGGCAAGCGGCTTGCAGTCGCATCCTGCCTGGGTTGTATGCCGACGCGCGGGTGGCGGGGCATGATGCCTCGACCAACGCGTTATCCATTACTATCGCCGCATGAGCCACCCACGTACTGACCTATAGTTTAGAGATGGAGTTGATTGCAGGCGACATTGGAGGAACCAAAAGCTGGCTGGCCTGGACGACAGGTGAAGCGGATGATGCGATGCGCCCGCGTTTCGAGAAGCGGTATGCCAGCGCCGATTTCGCGTCTGTGGAGGACTTGTTGCGGCAGTTCATCGCCGATGCGCAGACGGCCGCGCGGCCAGACAAGCTGGTTCTGGCACTACCAGGCCCGCAACATGCGCAACAGGTCGTGCTGACCAATCTCGACTGGACGGTTGAGGTGGGTAGACTGCAGGCTACCCTGAAGATAGCCGAGGTCGATTTTCTCAATGATTTCCAGGCAGCGGCAGCGGGCGTGGCGACGCTCACGGCGGCCGATCTCGTTCCACTCAATCCGTATCCTGCCGAGCCCGATGGCGTGCGCGCCATCACGGGCGCGGGGACCGGCTTGGGGCTCGCCTTCATGCTGGCAGACGGCACGGGGGATTACCGGAGTTTTGCTTCGGAGGGCGGACACATCGATTTCGCCCCCGCCAACCCGGTCCAGGCACGTTTGCTAGAACGCCTGCATGGACAATACGGCCATGTGTCCTGGGAACGCGTGGCCTCGGGCTCAGCCATGAACGACCTGTACCGCTTTTGCTGTGTCGAACGCGGCCAGCCGCTCCCGGACGCGCCGATTGACGGTGCCGCGCTCGTCGCACAGGCCGGGTCGGGAGACAGCACCGCAGGGGCTGCGCTGGATCTGTTCATCGATGTGTATGGCGCCTGGGTGGGCAACGTGGCCTTGCTGTATCGACCGGTTGGCGGCCTGTATATTGCGGGCGGAGTGAGCGCACATTTGCGCGAGCGGATGCAGTCGGCACACTTTATGGCGGCCGCGGTCGCCAAGGGCCGCATGCGCGGCGTGGTTGAGCACACGCCGATTTTTCTGATTACTAGTAGCCGGCTTGGCGTGGCGGGTGCACTTGCAGCGGGACAGGCCATGTCCCGAGACCAGCGGACCCACCCACCCATCAATCAATAAGCCATCAATCAATAACATAGACAGACGAGGAACAGCACATGGCCCTTTCCAAGGTCGAACAGGAACGACTTTACCGCTATTACACCGAGCCAAAAATGGTGACCGATCTCACCCGCAAGACGCTGGCCCTCGTGCTCGCGGGCGGCGAAGGTTCACGGCTGAAAGACCTGACGGCCTGGCGGGCCAAGCCGGCCGTCCCGGTCGGAGGAAAATACCGCATCATCGACTTTACGCTGTCCAACTGCGTCAACTCCGGGATCCTCCGCATCGGAGTGCTCACCCAATACAAGTCGCACTCGCTGATCCGGCATCTGCAGCGCGCCTGGGGCTTCATGCGCGCGGAGATCGGCGAGTTCGTCGAAATCCTGCCCGCGCAGCAGCGTACCGACAAGAAGGAGTGGTACCAGGGAACGGCCGATGCGCTGTTCCAGAACATCGACATCATGCAGCGCCACCGTCCCGAATACGTGCTGGTGCTCGGCGGCGATCATGTCTACACCATGGATTATTCCGAGATGCTGCTGTATCACGTGCAGACCGGCGCGGATTTCACCGTTGGTAGCATCGAGATGCCGGCGGCCGACGCGAGCGCATTCGGCGTGATGTCGGTCGACGACGAAATGAACATCACCCACTTCACCGAAAAACCTGCGAACCCCGATTGCATCCCCGGCAAGCCCGGCATTGCACTCGTGTCGATGGGCATTTATATCTTTTCCAAGGATTTTCTCTACAAGACGCTGATCGAGGATGCGGGCAATCCTGATTCCAACCATGATTTTGGCAAGAACATCATTCCCGACAACATCGGCAAAGCCCGTGCAATGGCTTTCCCCTTCCGCGACGATAATGGCGAGCCTGCCTACTGGCGCGATGTGGGAACGCTGTTTTCTTACTGGCAGACCAACATGGAGTTGTGCTCGGTCAAACCCGAACTCAATCTGTACAACCGCGACTGGCCAATCTGGACCTACCAGCCGCAATATCCACCGGCAAAATTCATTTTCGACGACGAAGGGCGGCGCGGCGAGGCGATCGATTCGTTGATCGCCGGCGGCTGCATCCTGTCGGGCGCGCGGGTCAAGCGTTCGGTGCTGTTTTTCGCTACCACGGTAGAAAGCTACAGCTTCATCAAGGACAGCGTGATCCTGCCCAAGGTCTCCATCGGCAGCAATTGCCGCATCACCCGCGCCATCATCGACAAGGGAACGGTCATTCCCAACGACACGATCATCGGGGAAGACCCGGCTGAGGATGCCCGCCGTTTCCACGTCACGCCCGAAGGCATCGTGCTGGTGACCCCGGCGATGCTCGGCCAGAATCTTTACGCGAGGGTGCACAATGACTACGACGGTTAAACCGCTCAATGTGGTGCTGTGCTGGCACATGCACCAGCCGCATTACCGCGAAGGCCTCAAGGGCGCCTATCACCTGCCCTGGGTGTACCTGCACGGCATCAAGGATTACAGCGACATGGCCGCGCATCTGGAGCGCTATCCGGCAATGCGTGCGGTGGTCAACTTTGCGCCGGTGCTGCTGGAGCAACTGGACGACTATGCGCAGCAGCTCGACGTTCTGCTGAAACAGGGCAAGCCCACGCAGGACCACATGCTGAACCTGTTGTCCGGTGTCGAGCGTATTCCCTCGGATGCCGCCAGCCGCCTGCGCATCGTGCGACATTGCCAGCGTTGCAATGCGCTGCGCATGATCCAGCCGTACCCAGCTTTCCATCACCTGCTGCTCATGATCGGCGTGGCCGACGATGTGGGCGGCGACAGCATCGGGCTTCCCGGGCTGATGGGCTACCTGTCCGAGCAGTATTTTCTCGATTTGCTGACCTGGTATCACCTCGTCTGGCTGGGACATTCGCTCAGGCAGTTGCCGCTGGTGCAGCGGTTGATGGCGCAGGAAGAGCATTATTCGGCGGCCGACCGCCATGAGTTGCTGCATCTGATGCAGCAGTGCATTGCCGGGCTGATTCCGCGCTATCGCGCGCTGGCTCAGCGCGGCCAGATCGAGCTGTCGATGACGCCTTATGGCCATCCCATCGTGCCTCTGCTGAACGATTTTTCCAACCTGCGCGATGCGATGCCCGACGCCCCTGTCCCCGAGTCGCCCAGCTATCCGGGCGGTGCGGCGCGATCGAACTGGCATTTGCAGCATGGCGTCGAGGTGTTCGAGCGCCATTTCGGCATGAAGCCGACCGGCGTGTGGTTATCGGAAGGCGGGGTCAGTGAGGATGCGCTGGCCCAGCTCGACAAAATGGGGTTCGCGTGGACCGCGTCGGGCGAGGGCGTGTGGCGCAACAGTTGCGCCAAATCGGGCTGTCCACCTGAGCAGACCCAAACCAAGCGTGCGTTATTCTCGCCAGCGCAGGTTGACGGCTTCAAGACGCGGGTCTTTTTCCGCGACGACGGCTTGTCGGATCTGATCGGCTTCAAGTACAGCGACTGGCATGCCGACGATGCTGCGGCCGACTTCGTCCAGCACCTGGAAACTATCGCCGCCTCATTCGGCAAGGAGGCGAACCAGCATGTCGTCTCGATCATTCTCGACGGTGAGAATGCCTGGGAGTATTACCCCGACAACGGCCATCATTTCCTGACTTCCCTCTATGCGGCGCTGTCCACCAGCCCCGCACTCAAGGTCGGGACCTTTGCCGAGCAGGTCACGCAGATTCCGTCGATGTCGATGAAGCACTTGGCGGCGGGTAGCTGGGTATATGGCAGCTTTTCGACCTGGATCGGCTCGGACGACAAGAACCGTGGCTGGGATTATCTGGTTGCCGCCAAGCAGGCCTATGACAGCGTGGTGGCGTCCGGAAAACTGAATGCCGATCATTTGGCGCTGGCCACGCGCCAGCTCGCCATCTGTGAAGGTTCGGACTGGTTTTGGTGGTTCGGCGATTACAACCCGGCAAGCAGCGTCAGCGACTTCGAGCAGCTGTATCGAACCCAGTTGCGCGAACTGTACCGCCTGCTGGGCGTGGCACCGCCCGCATTGCTGGACGTGCCGCTGTCGAGTGGCGGCGGCTGGGCGGAAAACGCAGGCACCATGCGCAGGACTGCCGGGTGAATTCCGATCTGCGTGGTGCCGGTTTGCTCCTGCATCCGACTTCGCTTCCATCCGGCACGCTGGCCGATGCCGAGCGCTGGCTGGATTTCCTGCAGGCAGGGGGGTTCTGCATGTGGCAGATGCTGCCGCTTGGCCCGCCACTGGGTGGACTCTCGCCTTACCAGTGCGCATCGGCCTTTGCGCTCAATCCCGCGCTGTTTCCTGCTGGAGACAAGGAAGCGCCGCGCGCTGACATACGCCGCTATGTCGATTGGTGCGATGCGCAACGCCACTGGCTCGACGACTATGCGCGTTTCATGGTCATCAAGCATATGCAGAATGGCGCCGCCTGGACCGACTGGCCGCCGCCACTGCGTGACCGCG
>CAJDWX010000002.1_pt1 | contig 30969 bp, 24 predicted proteins | sample 7391741 | NCBI WGS metagenome assembly CAJDWX01 (sample SAMEA7055741, study PRJEB34461) | soil metagenome | biome: terrestrial ecosystem; feature: Peninsula; material: soil | place: Antarctica | collected 2016
TCCGAGGATTTCGGTGTGAAGGGCCGTGGTGCATTCTATGAAAGCGCCGGTTGTCTGCGCGACGTCATCGAGAACCACCTGTTTCAGATTGTTGCATTACTCGCGATGGAGCCGCCGGCTTATCAGGGCTTTGGTGCCGTGCATGTCGAGAAAACCAAGGTGTTCCAGGCGATGCGTCCGCTGCAGCCGGACGACGTGGTGCGCGGCCAGTACGCTGGCTACCGTAAGGAACCGGGCGTGGCGACGCGCTCCGATGTCGAGACGTTTTGTGCGTTGCGGCTTTTCATTGATTCGTGGCGTTGGGAAGGGGTGCCGTGGTATCTGCGCTCCGGCAAATGTCTGGCGGAAACGGTAGCCGAGGTCCTGGTGGAGTTGAAGCCGCCGCCGCAGAGACTGTTCGACGATTCCCGGCCCACAGCCGGACGAGCCAACTATCTGCGTCTTCGGCTCTCACCTAATTCTGCAGTTGCACTCGCCGCGCGCGTCAAGCGCGCGGGTAAGGAATTCATCGGCGACCAGCAAGAGCTCTATCTGCTTGAAGAGCAGTCGGGAGACGAGCTGCCGTATGAGCGACTTTTGACAGATGCCATGGCCGGCGACGGTGCACTGTTTACCCGTGAGGAAGCGGTGGAGGCTGCCTGGACGGTGGTCGATCCCATTCTTAAAAGTCACCATCGAGCCCGTTCTTACAAGCGTGGCAGTTGGGGACCGAAAGATGCCGACGCGCTCATCGCCGCGGATGGCTGTTGGCACAACCCCAAACCGGAGCAGACATGAGCATGACGACTCCGAACGTCGATATCTTTTACCGTGAGGCCGGCTCCACCATCTCGCCAAGACGTTCAAGCACGATCTCCCGACGGCGAACGGCAGCTTCGAGATACCGGACACTTCGCGTTCGAACACAGGGCGATGAAATCATTCCGTTAATACGCACATTTCTCGACAGGAGGACAACATGAATGCCATCCAGCAACTACGCGATATGCGTCAAAGTCTGTGGCTCGACAACATCACCCGCGGCCTGCTGACGAGCGGCACACTAAAGCGTTACATCGACGAATTTTCGGTGACGGGTCTGACCTCCAACCCCACAATTTTTGATAAGGCCATCCGGAACGCGGATTTTTACGACGCGGCTATCCAGCAAAAAACTGCGGCGGGCAAAACGGGTGAGGCATTGTTCTTCGAACTTGCCCTGGAGGATCTGACCCAGGCCGCGGATCTTTTTCGCCCGGTTCACGACGCCACTGGCGGGATCGACGGCTGGGTCTCGCTGGAGGTGTCCCCTTTGCTGGCGGACGATACGGCGGGCAGTATTAACGCCGCAATCGAACTCCATGGACGCGCGCAACGCCCCAATCTGTTCATCAAGATTCCGGGTACGCGTGCCGGCATTCTGGCGATCGAAGAGACCATCTTCGCAGGTGTTCCGGTGAACGTTACGCTGCTGTTCTCGCGCGGACAGTACAACGCCGCGGCTGGGGCATACATGCGAGGGATCGAGCGTCGGATCGCCGCCGGCCTCGATCCTAGGGTCGATTCCGTGGCGTCGATCTTTGTCAGCCGCTGGGACGTGGCGGTGCAGGACAAGGTGCCAGCGGAGCTTCGAAACCGCCTCGGAATCGCGGTCGCCAAACGCACATACAAGGCCTATCGTGATTTGCTCGCCTCGTCCGATTGGCTCAAGCTCGCCAATGCCGGCGCACGGCCGCAACGCCTGCTATGGGCCAGCACCGGCACCAAGGATCCGGACGCTGCGGACACTCTCTACGCCGAAGCACTCGCGGCACCGGATACGATCAACACCCTGCCCGAGAAAACGCTGCAAGCCCTTGCCGAGCACGGGAAAGTGGATGGGGAAATGCCTGCCAATGGAGGCGATGCCGAAGCCGTGCTGTTCGAATTCACGCACGCAGGAGTAGACGATGCGGCGCTCGCCGCTGAACTTCAACATGCGGGCACTCGATCCTTCGAAAAGTCCTGGAACGACCTGATGGATTGTCTTCCTTCGAAAAGTCCTGGAACGACCTGATGGATTGTCTCGCCTCCAAGAGCGCCACGCTCAAACAGACCGCTCAGGCACAAGGGAAGTGATGATCCAGTTTTCCTGATGACTGCACGCCGAGTGGGTACATGGCGTGGGGATGGGGTTATGTATTCGGACGCATACGGTCCCATCAGCGTTCCCGATTTACTGTGTTGACAAAACAGGTTGACGTTCTAGGGTACACAGACGCGTGCTTCTGTAGACGCAGTTGCAAGATGTCATTTCCATCGTTTCAATTGAGGTTTATAACATGAAAATAAAATCACCGATGATCCTCGCGGCAGCGCTGATGACGTGTTCCCTCACCTTGCCGACGCTCTCGCAGGCGGCAGGCGCCAAGGGCCAGTCTAGTGAAATTTACAGCGCCGATCTGCAGCCGATGAACGCCACCCTGACTGGCCATGAGACGACGGGCAAGGCGAAATTCGTGATTGACGGCGACAAGCTGACGATCACTATAAAAGTCAAGAACGCGGCTCCCAACATTGCCCATTGGCAACACTTCCATGGCCTCAGCGGAGGTGTGGCAGCGAGCTGCGCCACGCCGGCAGCGGACACCAACGGCGACGGTATCGTGGATCTGATCGAGACCGGGCCTGCGTCCGGAACGACGATGGTGCCATTCGATGACTCACCGTCGGCGATGGATGTCGCGCATGGAATTTATCCGACAGCCTCGGCAAAAGGTGACTACGAGTACCGTAAAGTTGTCTCACTCAAGGCGTTGTCGGCGGCATTCGCCAAGGCATTCAAGGGTCAGACGCTCGATCTCGACAAACGTGTTGTCCTGATTCATGGTGTGCCCGCCGATACCAGTCTGCCGTCCACCGTGCAATCACTCGGACCGATCCCGGCACACGTCACGTTGCCGATCGCCTGTGGCAAGATTGTGCGGGCCGACCGTTGATCAAAGGTCGTCAGTACGCAAATAATCGTGGATCACTGGAATATCGAAGGCTTCTGGTGCGGTCGCGAATGTTATTACGCACATGAATCGCGGACAACATCGCGAGCATGAACGCGTGCGTATTGCGTTTATGACGCAACGCGACGGCATACAGAAAACGATTACCTGGGCAAGGCAGTTGCGAACGATCTACCGGCAGGCAGTGCTCAACCACCACCACTTCGCAAGCCTTCCTGAATATCGCTGGAGGTTTATCGAAGCCTACTGCGAATTGGGGCAGTGGTTACCTCGCGTCCAGTGAACCCATTCCCAGACACTGGCGAACACCATGGAAAATTCCGGCTGCCGGCCAGGCCTTCTCAACGAGCGGTCGTCAACCGCTAGTCCCAGGCTGGCAGGCTGCCGTGGTCACGGACCGCGCTGGCCGCCTCGCGTGCACCCCTCATGGCAGCTTGATAGAGCGCGGTGCCAAGGCTGATCCGGCGGACGCCGGCGGCTTCAAGATCCGCCACGGCGAAATCACGCCCGGGCATGCCACACATCACATTGATCGGCTTTCTGACCGTGGCACAGATTGCGCGCACCGCGTCGAGGTCGGGAATGCCGATGGCGAACAGTACGTCGGCGCCGGCCTTCTCAAAGGCCTTGAGACACAAAATTCTCGGCGCGGGCGGTCAACGTGAAGGCAAAATCAAGTTTTCGCGCGGCCTCCACCGCCGCTTCAATGCGGGCCACCGCCAGTTCAAGGGCATATTGCGGCTGGTCCGGATGACGACTCGAATCTTCGATCGAGCAGCCCACTAGACCTGTCGCAGCGGCCTGCCGTACGGTCTCGGCCACGTCTTCCGGGGTGTCGCCGAAACCGTTTTCCAGGTCCGCTGACACCGGCAGATCGGTGGCCTCGACGATGAGGCGCGAGTGGGTCATGGCCTCCTCACGACACAACTGATGATCGCGTCGACCCAACACCCCTGCGGCAGCGCCACTGGAGGTTGCCAGGGCCAAAAACCCCAACTCGGCCAGTAAGCGCGCTGAACCGGCGTCCCAGGGATTGGGTGTCACAAAGGCCCCCGGGCCTTCAAGCAGCACCCGATAGCGCGTGGCCTTGTCCTGTTGCGATGTCCTCATGCATGAACCCTCGTCATTGCGTGACGGTGTCTATACTAGTTCGTACGCATTCACCAGGATTAAAAATAGCACTTTCCCATCGCTATGGAGGTAACTCGACATGCAACAACGTTTTCACTACCACATTGGTAAACACTCCGGCATTGCGGCGCTGGTGGCACTGGAAACGCATCTGAGCGCGTGTGGCCTGGAAGACAGCCTGATAGAACTGATGAAGATGCGTGCCTCGCAGATCAACGGTTGCGCATTCTGTCTCGACATGCACAGCAAGGATGCGCGCGCCGCCGGTGAAACCGAGCAACGCCTGTATGGGCTCGACGCATGGCGAGAAGCACCGTACTACAGTGACCGGGAACGCGCCGCATTGGAATGGGCCGAAGCGGTGACGCTGGTCGCCGACACCCACGTGCCGGATGCGGTCTACGAGCGAGTGAGTCAGCATTTCGACGAAGCCGAATTGGTCAACCTTACCCTGGCCGTGATCGCCATCAACGGCTGGAACCGCCTGGCCATCGCCTCGCGCACCAAGGCCGGCGACTACCAGCCCAAGACCGCTGCTCGCGCGGCCTGATTGTCGTGGGGGATAAGCACAGGAAGTCAATGAGGTGATGCCACCCTGGAGTGAGTAGGTCCGTTCAATCGCGGGAAGCTGCTGGAATCGATAACCCCTATCCCAGCAGCCGTAATGGCAACGGCGTACGATCGCCAACTAATCGAACTAGTGAGTCTCGGGAGAGCCCGGGGCCGCTCACAACCACGGGAGAGAGCAGAGTGTACGATCCAGCAAATTTCAGACTCGATGTGCAGGTCGCCATCATTACTGGCGCCGCGGCGGATGAGAGGGTATTCATCGCAGAACTTCAGCGTGCGGGCACTCGATCATTCTACAAGTCCTGGAGCGGCCTGATGGCTTGCCTCGCCTCCAGGCGCGCCACGCTCGAAAAGTCTGCCCAGGCAAAAAGGAAGTCACGGTGACGGGCCGGACAACGGCGCAGAAACCGCCGCTGGCAGCGCGTCCGGCATGGAAGGCGCTGGAAGAACATTATCAAAAGATCCGGCATCTGCATCTGCGACAGTTTTTTGCTGACGATTCCCGGCGTGGCGAACACTTCGCAGCCGAGGCCGCCGGTATTTACCTCGATTATTCGAAGAACCGTGTCACCGACGAGACGCTCCGACTGCTGGTGCAGCTTGCCCAGGAGTGCGGCTTGCGCGAGCACATTGACGCGATGTTTCGCGGCGACAAGATCAATGCGACGGAGCAGCGCGCCGTTCTGCACGTCGCCTTGCGCGCGACGGATGGCGAGCACATCGTCGTCGATGGCGTGGACGTTGTCCCCGAGGTGCACGCGGTACTCGACCGGATGGCCACCTTTGCGCGCCAGGTTCGCGACGGACAATGGCAGGGATATACCGGCAAGCGCATCCGCCATGTCATCAACATTGGTATCGGCGGCTCCGACCTCGGCCCGGTAATGGCCTATGAAGCGTTGCGGCATTACAGCCAGCGCGACATGAGTTTCCGCTTCGTCTCGAACGTGGACAGCACCGATTTTGTGGAAGCCACGCGCGACCTCGATCCCGAGGAAACGCTGTTTATCGTCTGTTCGAAGACATTCACGACGCTTGAAACCCTGACAAACGCCCACGCCGCACGCGCCTGGTGCCTGCAACGACTCGGGGATGAACGAGCCGTACGCAAACACTTTGTCGCGGTCTCAACCAACGCCGAGGAGGTGACGAAATTTGGCATCGACACCTCGAATATGTTCGGCTTCTGGGACTGGGTCGGTGGGCGCTACTCGATGGATTCAGCCATCGGTCTGTCGACCATGATTGCCATTGGACCAGAGAATTTTCGCGCCATGCTCGCCGGCTTTCGCGCGATGGATGAGCACTTCCGCACGGCGCCATTCGAGCACAATCTGCCGGTTCTCATGGGGCTGCTCACGGTCTGGTACAACAATTTTTTCGAGGCCCAGACCGTGGCGGTGCTGCCCTACGATCAATACCTAAAACGCTTCCCGGCCTATCTCCAGCAATTGACGATGGAGAGCAATGGCAAGCACGTTACGCTTGATGGTGATCGCACCGATTATCAGACCGGTCCGGTTTACTGGGGTGAACCGGGCACCAATGGACAACATTCGTTCTATCAGCTTGTCCATCAGGGGACCAAGCTGATTCCATGCGATTTTATCGGCTTCTGCCAGACCTTGAATCCGCTTGGCCATCAGCATGATTTACTGATGGCGAATCTGTTCGCGCAGACCGAGGCGCTGGCCTTCGGTAAAACGGGAGACGAAGTCAAGGCCGAGGGAACACCAGACTGGCTGGTGCCGCACCGCACTTTTGAGGGTAATCGTCCAACCAACACTCTTCTCGCCGAGCGCCTGACGCCGGAAACGCTTGGGGCGCTGGTTGCACTTTACGAACACAGCGTTTTCACGCAAGGAACAATCTGGAACATCGATTCCTTCGACCAGTGGGGCGTCGAGTTGGGCAAGGCCCTGGCGCAGAGGATGATCCCCGAACTTGAAAACGTGAATGAACCATCGCTCAGGCACGACAGTTCGACCAGCGCGCTCATCCGGCGCTACCGTCGGCTCAAGACTGAACGATTATGAATTTCGTGCATCAATCTGATGGTGTCCGCCGCTTAAGAAATTAAGTGATGAGCGAACGCGTGGTCAAGTCCAGTTCCGTTACTGGCACGCCGTCACGACTTATGAGGAGATGCCATGAACATAAAAACCTATGATCTGATCGTTATCGGCACTGGTACGGCGGCCAGCGCCACCGCTGCAGGCTGCCGCGAAACAGGTTGGTCGGTCGCCATCATGGATCACCTCTCGTTCGGCGGTACCTGTGCGCTGCGTGGCTGCGATCCAAAAAAGATTCTGGTCGCCGCCACCGAGGTCATCGATGGTTTCCAGCGCATGGGTGGCATCAACACGCTCAAGGGCGAGGTGCGCATCGACTGGCCTGCTCTGCAGCGGCACAAACATTCGTTCACCGATCCGATACCAGACATGCGTGAACAGTCCTACGCCAAACAGGGGATCGATGCCTTCCATGGCCGCGCACGCTTCACTGGGAGCAACACGGTGGCGGTAGAGGATCAATCACTGAAAGCCCGGCATATCGTCATCGCCACGGGTGCCGAGCCGGTCAAGTTGCCGATCGAGGGTGCTGAACTGCTGGCTCTGAGCGATGATTTTCTGAATCTGGAGACACTGCCGCGGCGCATCGCGCTGGTCGGCGGCGGCTATATCGGCTTCGAGTTCGCCCATATTGCAGCGCGCGCTGGCGCCAACGTCACCATTCTGAACCGGGGAGCGCGCGTGCTGACCGGCTTCGATCCCGATCTGGTCAATCTGCTGTTGGACCGTACCCGGGCGCTGGGCGTGGACATACGCCTCGACCATGAAGTCAAGGCTGTGCGCAAGCGTGGCGGCAGCTTTGAAATTGAGACTGAGGGCCCCGATGGCCGCGTCTTTATTGAAACCGATCTGGTAGTCCACAGCGGTGGACGTGCGCCCGCGCTTGAAACGCTGGACCTTGACGCCGCCGGTATTGCGCACCACAAGGGCCGGCTGGATCTCGACAAGACCTTACGGAGCACCTCGAATCCGGCGGTGTTTGCCGCTGGTGATGCCGCTGGTGGCCCCTTGCCATTGACGCCGGTTGCGGCGCTGGAGGCACGCGTTGTAGTCGCCAATTTGCTGCGCGACGAGGGTGTTACGGCGGACTACACCGGCATCCCCAACGCTTTATTCACTTTGCCATCCCTGGCACGTGTGGGCCTGCTTGAGGACGAGGCGCGCGCACAAGGCCTGCGCTTCCGTGTGAAGCACGAAAGTGTGCCGGGCTGGTTCACCGCGCGGCGCGTCAACGAACCGTGTTATGGCTACAAGGTATTGGTGGAGGAGGGCAGTGAGCGCATTCTCGGTGCACATCTGATAGGTCCCGAGGCGAGCGAGGTGATCAACCTGTTTGGCTTTGCGATGCGCAGCGGCTTGACCACTGCGGCCATCAAGCACGCTTCCTTTGCTTACCCCACCGCGGCGTCGGATATCGCGTCCATGCTGCCCTGACAAATCGATTGGTACGCGTATTCCGGCCCGCCCAATCAACGTGAAATCTGGAGGGGCACAAACTGCAGGATGAGGCGGCAGGAGTCGAGGAGTTGAATGCGGAGAATACAGCGCACGGCTTTTCCGAAGATTGCAGAATGACGAAGGAGTTATCCATGAAACCCGCTAACCCACGTAGCCCAACAAATAGCGCGCAGGTGCCAGCCAATTGCCTGCTCACCAACTGTGCGGCGTGCGTGACACCGCTCGGTCCGGGGCTGGCGATTCCCCGGAAGCGCGGGGAATTCTGCGACAGTGGGGAATCCGAATGAGCATGGCATTGCCTGAACGGCCGCTGCGTGATTACGCGGTAGACGTTGCCGAACACGCCGACGTACGGAGAGGCGAGCCGTTACCCATGGGCGCCCATCCGTATGGCGGGGGAGTCAACTTCGCCTTTTTCAGTCGTCATGCCACCCGCGTACAGCTGGAGTTTTTCGATCACGCATCGGATGCGGCGCCCGCCCGGACGATCGATCTGGATCCGGCACGCAACCGCACCGGCGACATGTGGCATGTCTGGGTTGCAGAGATCGGCCCCGGCCAACTCTATGCGTACCGTGTCGACGGTCCGTACCAACCTGCTGAAGGTCATCGTTTCAATTTTCACAAACTGCTTCTGGATCCCTTCGCAACGGCAATCACGCAGCTCCCAAAATGGGATTTCGGACTGGCCTGCGGATACGACGCATCGGTGCCGGAAAAAGACCTGGTTCGTTCCTCGGTGGACAACGCCGACGCGATGCCGAAATGCGTGGTGACGCACGGAAACTTTAACTGGCAAGACGACCTGCCACTCCTGCATCCCTGGTCGGACACCGTGATCTACGAAACGCACGTGCGCGGCTTCACCGTTCACTCTTCCTCGGGTGTTGAGCATCCCGGCACCTATCGCGGCCTGATCGAAAAGATTCCTTATCTGCAAGAGCTGGGCGTGACGGCGGTGGAACTGATGCCGGTGCACGAATTCAACGACGGGCAGCTTCCGACCAACAATCCGCAAGCTGGCACGCCACTCACCAATTACTGGGGCTACGATTCGGTGGGCTTCTTTGCGCCGAAGGCCTCTTACAGTAGCGCAGGTGGCCAAGGCCAGCAGACGCTGGAATTCAAGGAGATGGTGCAGGCGCTGCACCAGGCCGGGATCGAAGTGATCCTCGACGTCGTGTTCAATCACACGGCGGAAGGCAACGAACTGGGTCCGACCCTGAGCTTTCGCGGCATCGATAACGTGATCTACTACATGCTGGCAGCGGATCATCGGCACTACCTGAACTACACCGGGACCGGCAACACCGTCAACGCCAACCATCCGGTGGTACGGGATCACATCCTGGAGGCATTGCGTCACTGGGTGGTGGAGATGCACGTGGACGGGTTTCGCTTCGATCTGGCTTCGGTTCTTGGCCGCGATGTAACGGGTTCGCTGCTGGCCGATGCCCCACTGCTCGAAAGGATCGCCGAGGATCCAATCCTGTGCGATGTGAAACTCATCGCCGAGGCGTGGGACGCCGCCGGCGCTTACGAAGTGGGCAGTTTCTCGGAGCGACGCTGGGCAGAGTGGAACGGCCGCTACCGGGATGATGTCCGGCGTTTCTGGCGTGGCGACGACGGAATGCTCGGGTTGTTTGCCAGCCGCATCTCTGGCAGCGCCGACATCTATACCGCGTCTGGCAAAGGCCCCGAGAGCAGCATCAATTTCGTCACCTGCCACGACGGCTTTACGTTGAACGACCTGGTGAGTTATCGCGACAAGCACAACGAAGCAAACGGTGAGGACAATCAGGATGGGACCGACGCCAACTACAGCGATGATTATGGTGCCGAGGGTGCGTCGACGGACCCTGTGATCGAGGCGTTGCGCACTCGCCAGATCAGGAATTTCCTGCTGACGCTGCTGATTTCGCGCGGGGTGCCGATGTTGCTCGGTGGTGACGAGTTCCGTCGCACCCAGAATGGCAACAACAACGCCTGGTGCCAGGACAACGAGACTAGCTGGGTTGACTGGCGTCTGCTCGAACGGCACCAGGATATCGCCGGCTTCGTGCGTGAAATGCTCGTCTTGCGCCGAGCACATCCGGTCCTGAGCCGGGAACGGTTTTACACGGAAGCGGAAGTCCAGTGGTTCAATTCCGATGGCGGCACGCCGAACTGGTCCGACGCGGCGGCCAGACAACTGGCCTGCTTGATCCATGAGGATGAAGATGGCCAGCTTTTCCTGATGTTCAATGCCGGCGGCGACAGCGTTGATTTTCGTATGCCGGCGCCAGCGGAGGGCCTACACTGGCAGCGGGCGGTGGATACGTATCGCCCGACGCCCGAAGATATCTCCCCACTGGATCAAGCACCACGCGTCGATGCGGATCGCTATCAGGTGGAACCGCACGCCGCCGTCATCCTCGTGACCCGCAGGGAATGATGACATGCCCGGGTCATCACAAACGGAGATTCCTGGACCATGCTGACACCTGAGCAAGCCTTCATTCTGTCGGTCAATGGCGGTTCGTCCAGCATCAAGTTTGCCTTGTTCGACACAGGGCCGTCGCTGCACCGTGTCGTGCTGGGCAAAATTGAGCGGATAGGTTTGCCGGCTGCTCAATTTTCGGTGCAGAGCCTGCAGGATGCCGACACCTTTTCGCGTTCCGCCTCGGTGCCGGATCATGCGGCGGCGGTCGACCTGTTGATGGATTGGGTCGAGACGCAGATCGCCAGCGGGACGCTGGCAGCCATCGGTCATCGCGTGGTGCACGGCGGACCGACGTACTGGGAACCGCAGCGGATCACGCCAGCAATGGTTGAAACCCTGCATCAACTGAGCCCGTTCGATCCTGAGCATCTACCGGAAGAGATTTTTCTGACCGAGGCTTTCCATCACCGTTTTCCGAGTCTGCCGCAGATCGCCTGTTTCGACACCGCCTTCCACCACGATCTGCCGCGTGTGGCACGGCTGTTGCCGATCCCGCGGCGTTACGAGGCACAGGGTGTCCGGCGCTACGGCTTTCATGGTCTCTCCTGCGCCTATCTGATGGAAGAACTCGCGCGGATTGAGGGAGCCCAATCAGCGCAGGGGCGGATTATTCTGGCCCACCTCGGCAATGGCGCGAGCATTACGGCTGTGCAGGCAGGAAAAAGCATCGATACCAGCATGGGCTTAACGCCGACGGCGGGTCTGCCCATGAGCACGCGTAGCGGCGATCTGGATCCGGGGCTTGGCTGGTATCTCGCACGCACCGCGAATATGACGGCAAAACAGTTTCACGACATGGTCAACCATGAATCGGGATTGCTTGGTATATCGGAGACCAGCGCCGACATGCAGGACCTGCTCGCGCGGGAAGCGGACGATGTCCGTGCCGCCGAAGCAGTGGCACTATTCTGCTACCAGGCAAAGAAGCAGATCGGCGCCTATGCCGCCGCGCTGGGCGGACTCGATACCCTGGTCTTTGCAGGCGGTATCGGCGAGAACGCACCGGCCGTCCGCGCTCGCATAAGCGAGGGACTCGGCTTTCTCGGCATCGAACTGGATGCGTCACGCAACGCGGCACATGCCGACGTGATTTCAACAGACGCCAGCCGCGTGAAGGTTCGCGTCATTCGGACGGACGAGGAACAGATGATCGCACGCTCGGTCTGTCGTGTACTCGACCTTTCTATATAACGAAAAGAGATGAACATGATTGCCAATCCACAGACACTTTCCCCAGACCTGCTGCACAGAATGGATGCCTATTGGCGCGCGGCGAACTACCTGTCGGTGGGACAGATTTACCTGTATGCCAATCCGCTGCTGAAGCAGCCGCTCAAGCTGACCGACATCAAACCGCGGCTGTTGGGGCATTGGGGCACGACGCCGGGACTGAACTTCATCTACGTCCACTTGAACCGCGTCATCAAGGAGCGCGATCTCGATGTCATCTACGTCACCGGCCCCGGCCACGGTGGCCCCGCTCTGGTGGCGAACACCTATCTCGAGGGCACTTATTCCGAGGTTTATCCCAACGTCTCGCAGGACACGGAGGGCATGCGGCGCCTGTTCAAACAGTTCTCCTTCCCCGGCGGCATCCCGAGCCACGTCGCGCCGGAAACCCCGGGGTCAATTAACGAAGGCGGCGAGTTGGGCTATTCGCTGTCGCACGCTTTCGGCGCCGCGTTCGACAACCCTGAGCTACTCGTTGCGTGCGTGGTCGGCGATGGTGAGGCGGAGACCGGACCACTGGCTGCGAGCTGGCACTCGAACAAGTTTCTTAATCCCGTCCATGACGGCGCGGTTTTACCGATCCTGCATCTGAATGGCTACAAGATTGCCGGCCCCACCGTGCTGGCGCGTATTCCGCATGATGAATTGGACGCGCTCTTCCGCGGCTACGGTTATGCCCCGCATTTCGTCGAGGGCGACGATCCAGACACAATGCACGAACTCATGGCCGCCACTCTCGACGTGGTGACAGCCGACATTCGGCAGATCCAGCAAGAGGCACGTACTCACGGCTTCAAGATACGACCGCGCTGGCCCATGATCATCCTCCGATCACCGAAAGGTTGGACTGGTCCGAAAGAAGTCGATGGCAAACGCACCGAAAACTCATTCCGTTCGCACCAGGTGCCGATGGGCGATATGAGTCATCCGGGACATCTCAAGCTGCTGGAAGACTGGCTGCGCAGCTACCGGCCGGAGGAGCTGTTTGATGCGCAGGGCCGCCTGAAACCGGAGCTGGCCGAGCTCGCACCCAGCGGCAAGCGCCGCATGAGCGCCAATCCACATGCTAACGGCGGCCTGCTGTTGAAGAATCTGCAACTGCCGGATTTTCGCGACTATGCCGTCACGGTGACAAAACCCGGGTCGGAGCTGGGCCAAGCTACCCGCACGCAGGGTGAATTTATCCGCGACGTCATCAAGAATAATCCGACCAATTTCCGTGTGTTTAGTCCTGACGAAACCAGCTCAAACCGCTGGAACGCCGTGTTTGAAGTGACGGACCGCTGCTCGACTGCGGAGATCCTTGACGACGATGACCATGTAGCACCGGACGGCCGGGTGATGGAGATCCTCAGCGAGCACCAGTGCGAAGGCTGGCTGGAAGGTTACCTCCTGACCGGTCGGCACGGCTTTTTCTCCTGCTACGAGGCGTTCATCCACATCGTGGATTCGATGTTCAACCAACACGCGAAGTGGCTGGATGTCGCCGGCAAAATTCCCTGGCGACAGCCCATCGCCTCACTGAACTACTTGTTGTCCTCTCACGTCTGGCGGCAAGACCATAACGGTTTCAGTCACCAGGATCCCGGCTTCATTGATGTCGTAGCCAACAAAAAGGCTGCAATCGTGCGCGTCTATCTGCCGCCTGATGCGAATACGCTGCTCTCGGTGACAGCGCAGTGTCTGCGCAGCCGCAATTTAGTCAACGTGATCGTGGCGGGTAAACAGCCGACACCGCAGTGGCTCGACATGGATGCCGCCATCAAACACTGTGCCGCCGGGATCGGCATTTGGTCCTGGGCCAGCAACGATCAGGACGGGGAACCGGATGTCGTCATGGCGTGCTGCGGTGACGTACCCACACTCGAGACGCTTGCCGCCGTGGACCTCATGCGCCGACACTTTCCCGATCTGAAGGTACGCGTGGTCAATGTGATGGATTTGTTGAAACTACAACCGCCGGACGAGCATCCCGATGGCATGAGCGACCAGGATTTCGATGTGATCTTCACGAAAGACAAGCCGGTCATCTTTGCCCACCACGGCTATCCGACGCTGATTCACCGGCTCACCTACCGTCGCACCAACCATGACAATATTCATGTGCGCGGCTTCAAGGAGGAGGGCACGACCACAACCCCGTTCGACATGGTGGTCATAAACGAGCTTGACCGCTTTCACCTCGTCGCCGAGGTGATCAATCGTGTGCCCTCGCTGGGTCACAGCGCGGCCTACGCTCAGCAGGCCCTGCGCGATAAATTGATCGAGCATAAGCACTATATCGCCAGATACGGCGAGGACATGCCGGAAATCCGCGACTGGAAATGGGGTAAAGCCTGAAGGGGGCCACGTTCTTGATTCGGCCAGATGACGTTTGAAGTCGCGCTTAAGGTTGGCCTGTTCTGGCTGGATCGGATAGTGCGGATGGCCAAATCAACAAGCATCAAAACAGCATTCTATTGAGGGGTCTCAACGAACCCATCAACGCAGGACGACGCGAAAAATATGTTGCGGGTTTCAAACATTACCTGGTCGTCTCAACAGCAATGAAATTTTAAAACTATTCGAATTCAGGAGTACGGAATGTCGCAACAAAACACAAATGAAGTAGGCGGGCAAGTCATCCTGGTCGCGGTATATGACGATGAAGCCAAGGCTCAACATGCCATCGAGCAACTAAGCGACAAAGGTGTCGCCCTGGATATGCTATCCGTTCTTGGCCGTGTTCATGCATCGGGCGACGATGTGCTCGGCATCTACTACACGGGCATGGGCTCCCGGGTCGAAGCCTGGGCGAAGCAGGGCGCGGCCTGGGGCGCAGTATGGGGGCTGCTGGCCGGTGCGGCCGCCATGTTCGTGCTGCCAGTTGTGGGTCCGGTATTCGCAGCTGGCCCCATTGTCGAGACCATCGTTGCCACCTTGAGTGGCGGCGTTGCTGGCGCGGCAACCGGCGGTGCAGTGGGTGGTGCGGCGATGGCAGGCGTCGCCACCCTGACCCATCTGACCTCGGTCATGCACCGCGCGGGCATCCCGCAAGACAAGCTCGATCACTTGCATCAGGCCATCGTGGAAGGGCATTTCGTATTGCTGCTGAGAGGGGCTGCAGATCAGACGCTTCCCTGGCGGGAAGTGTTTCGTCAAAGCGACGCCCGGGAAATTATCGAGTTGCCATACAAGAGTCTCCTGGAGACTCTTTGAAACTGTTCAGTTAGAGCGCCGCACAAGTTGAGAGCGATAGGTTTCCATGTGTGACATGCCGGAGATTCGCGAGCTGAAAATGGAAAGGGTGACACCACGATGGCGCTGCGGCTGATCGAAATGATATTGCCGGAAAAGGACGGCGCAGAAGTTAACGTACTTCTCGAGGAGCACCAGGTGTTGGAGCATCGGCAGCTTCGACTACCGGACGGGGAAATGCTGGTCCGAATCTTGTTGGATGCGGAGCAGAGCGAAGCGGTACTGGATTCGTTGGAGAAACGGTTCATCGGTGAGGGGGACAACCGGCTGGTGATTCTGCCGGTCGAGGCGACATTGCCGCGCGCCGAGCCGGAACCGGAACCGACCGCCACGACTGGACAAGCGCCGCCCGCGGGAAAACCGCCGGGCCGTATCGGCCGGGAGGAATTGTACGAGGACGTCAAGGATGCGGCGCGTTGTTCGCGCGTCTATCTTGCCATGGTGGTGCTGTCCACCATCGTGGCGGCCGTGGGTCTGTATTACGACAGCGTGGCGATCATCATCGGGGCGATGGTGATCGCACCTTTGCTCGGACCACAGATGGCGTTGGCACTCGGTACGACGCTGGGCGACCTGACATTGCTTCGGCAAGCGTTTATTACAGCCCTGGCCGGAACTGGGGTGGTGATGGTGTTGGCGATACTCATCGGCATGTTGTTACACGTGGATCCGACATCACCGGAAATTGCGTCACGCGACGGAGTGGGGTTGGGCGACATCGCGGTGGCCTTGGCATCTGGCGCGGCGGGGGCGTTGGCATTCACCACGGGCGTATCGACAGCGTTGATCGGCGTGATGGTCGCGGTGGCGTTGTTGCCGCCGTTGGTGGCGTTCGGATTGCTGCTGGGGGGTGGGCATCCGGCGCCGGCCATGGGTGCGCTGTCGCTATTCCTGCTGAATCTGATTTGCGTGAACCTGGCCGGCGTGACGACGTTTTTGGCGCAGGGCATTCGGCCGGCGACCTGGTGGGAGAAGGATCGGGCCATGAAAGCCACGCGCATCGCTATTGGTCTTTGGGCAACCTTGTTGGCGATCTTGGCCGGTCTTGTCCTTATGTTGCGAGAAGGCTGAACAAGAGATTCGGAAGAATCAAAACAAGGCAGGCCACAACCAGAAACAATAGCTGAAGCCAAACCTGAACTTGAGACCAACCCGTGCTCCCATCTGACGCCGTAGCTCGTCGAGCGAGTGTATAAACTTTACGAGGAACTCGGGCGCCAGGACGTGCGAGCAGTTGATGACCTGGAGCAGGCGCAACGGGAGAGTCACAAAGATGAATTCCGCAAGCAACTGGAGGAAATCCCGTTGACCGAGGCGTTTCGAAACCGATTTTCCGATGTGCCGCAGGTGGCGTGTTTCAACATGGCTTTTCACCACGACATGCCACGCGTGGCACAACTGCTACCGATACCACGCCGCTACGAAGCGCGGGACGTTCCTTGATACGGCTTTCACGGATTGTCGTATGCGTTTCTCATGGGAGAACGGGCACGCCTGGCCGGAGTGGATGCGGCAAAAGGTTGGCTCTTCCTCGCCCACCTCGGCAATGGCGCGAGCCTTGTGGCGGTGTGCGACGGGAAATCCATAGACACAAGCATGAGTTTCACCCGGCCGCCGGTATGCCCATGAGCCCCCGCTCCGGTGACGTGGATCCCGGCCTGGTTTCGTTTCTGTGGTGCAGCGAACAGATGCCTGCGGCAGAGCTCGACAAAATGATAAACCATGAGTCGGGACTGCTCGGCGTATCGGAGACCAGTCCAGACATGCGGGACCTGCTCACGCTGGAATTCGAAGACGTCCGGGCGGCTGAAGCGGTGGCGCTGTTTTGCTATCAGGCGAAGAAATGGATAGGGGCCTATGCCGCTGTACTCGGTGGACTCGACACGTTGGTCTTCGCAGGTGGAATCGGTGAAAACGCGCCGCCGGTTCGTACACGCATTTGCGAAGGACTCGGCTTTCTCGGCATTGAACTGAATGAGTCGCGCAGCACGGCTAACGAGAATGTGATTTCCACGGAGACTGGTCGTGTCACGGTTCGCGTTATCCGAACCGATGAAGAACTGATGATTGCCAGGTGGGTCTGTCGAATTCTTGGCCTTGGTGCATAAATAAAGAGGTGGTGTTTATGGAACACAGCGATCATCCGACTAGTAAATCGGATACAACCAAAAATAAACCCGAAACAGAGCCGGCGCGTAAGGACGTGGCCAAGAAGGCATACGCTCTTTACGAAAAAGAGGGGCGTCCGCAAGGACACGACATGCAGAATTGGTTGGAGGCGGAGGCGAAATTAAAGAAGACCGGCTCTGGGCAGCCTGACCATGCCAAGCATCCGGGCCATCAGGATCACCATGCTCACATGGCAGCGGATTTCCGCAAACGCTTCTGGATCTCGCTGGCGCTGACCCTACCGATTCTCGTTCTCTCGCCGTTGCTCCAGAATCTGGTGGGCCTGCGCGAGACCATTCGTTTTTCCGGCGACGTTTACGTCCAGTTTGGTTTTGCCTCGGCAGTTTTTTGGTATGGCGGTTGGCCGTTTCTTAAAGGCTTGATCATGGAGCTCAAATCCCGGCAGCCCGGGATGATGACGCTCGTCGACGTCATGCTGCTGGGGCACTGGATCGAGATGAAGTCGGTGATGGGCGCCTCGAAGGCGCTGGAGACGCTGGCCAAGCTCATGCCTTCCAACGCTCATAAAGTCATGGACGATGGCAGTGTGAAGGACGTGCCATTGGACGAACTGGTTGTGGGCGACAAGGTTCTGATCAAGCCGGGTGAGAAAATTCCCGCGGATGGCGTCATTGTGGATGGTGAAAGCGCTGTCAATGAGGCCATGCTCACCGGCGAATCAACTCCGGTAACCAAAAAAACCGGCGGCAAGGTCATCGGCGGTGCCATCAACGGGGAAGGTTCGTTGACCATTGAGGTCAAAGGTACCGGCAAGGATTCGTTCCTTTCGCAGGTCATCGACCTGGTCAAGCAGGCCCAGGAAAGCAAATCGAAGACCCAGGATCTGGCCAACACGGCGGCGATGTGGCTCACCCTTATTGCCCTGAGCGGCGGCGCGATTACCTTTTTTATCTGGCTGGGCTTCATGGGCAAAGATCTTTCCTTTGCCATCGAGCGCGCCGTGACGGTCATGGTCATTACCTGTCCGCACGCGCTAGGTCTGGCGGTCCCGCTGGTCATCGCTGTCTCCACGGCACTGGCCGCGAGCAATGGCCTGCTGATTCGCAATCGTCCCGCATTTGAGCGCGCCAGGAAAATTCAGGCAATCATTTTCGACAAGACCGGCACGCTCACCGAGGGCCGTTTCGGCGTAACCGATACCCTGCTGCTGGCGCAGGACATCGATAAAGACACGCTACATCGATATGCCGCTTCGGTGGAAGCTAATTCCGAACACCCTATCGCCAAGGCTATTGCTGCCGCCTACGAAAATAAAATGCCTGTTGACGACTTCAAAGGCCTCGCAGGCAAAGGCGCCGAAGGCCGGGTCGAGGGCAAAGCGATCAAGGTAGTCAGTCCGGGCTTCTTGCGCGAGCAGAACATCGACATGAGTGACAAGCGTGTGGAGGAACTCAAAGCACAAGGCAAGACGGTTGTTTTTGTCCTGATTGACGGGCAGTTGAAAGGGGCGCTCGCCCTGGCCGATGTCATCCGGCCCGAGTCGCGGCAGGCCATCGCGGAACTCAAAGCAATGAACATAAAGTGCATGATGCTCACGGGAGACAACAAACAGGTTGCCCAATGGGTTTCTGACCAGGTCGGTCTGGATGAATACTTCGCCGAAGTCCTGCCGCAGGACAAAGCGGCCAAAGTCAAAGAAGTTCAGTCCCGTGGCATCTTGGTGGCCATGACCGGCGATGGCGTGAACGATGCCCCCGCGCTGGCGCAAGCGGATATGGGCATTGCCATCGGCGCAGGTTCGGATGTGGCAGTCGAAACGGCGGATATCATTTTGGTGCGCAGCAACCCTTTGGATGTCGTGGCCCTGCTCAAGCTTTCCAAAGCCACCTATAACAAGATGATACAGAATCTCGTCTGGGCAACCGGGTATAACGCCTTCGCCATTCCGCTGGCTGCTGGGGCGGCCTACTCGTGGGGTGTGCTGCTTTCTCCCGCGATAGGCGCGGCGCTGATGGCCGCGAGTACCGTGATCGTGGCTATCAACGCGCGACTGCTGAGCCTGAAAAAATGACCAGGCTATTGATATAGGGTGACCTGGCATGCCCGTCAATGATCAATTGAGAAATTCAGCAAGTCCAGGGGCGTTTAGGGCTCGCTATCAAGATAACTTTACCATCCTGGCCGCCGATCCATCGCGCTGACTGCGTTACTCGTCAGTTGAATAGACTGACTATTCGCCTTCTTCGCGCCTTGTCAGTCGGGTATCTCGGCGCTCAAACTGGCCAATTTATTTTGGTGTGAGTCCTTGGCACGCACACCCATACGTGCTGTGAGTCAATCGCGTCAGGTTGTGAATCTGGCGACATGAGGGCAATGGACCAACTATGTGGGACGGCGTACGGACGCTGAAAATATAGGAATGTAAAAAGCATATTCTCGCAATTGATCATGCGAACTCAGCTGGTGAGCATTGTAGCCAGTTATGGAATCACGCATTTATTCAAACCTGAATGGAGTTTAGCCATGAAACGCATGGACCTTCGCAAGAACTTGAGCGCCGCCGTGTTGATAACCGGAACGATCATGGCAGCAAGCGCACTGGCTGACACGCAGGAAGGCGGCTCCGGCACGGGTACCGGCATGATGGGCGGCGATGGCACAGGCTGGATGAGCGGATATGGCACAGGTTGGATGGGTGGATACGGCGGGATATGGGTGCTGATCCTGCTTGTCGCCGCCGTCGCCGGCCTCGTGGGATGGATCGTCGCACAAAAGAGAAAGTGAACCGGCCGTTGGAGCTGACGGGCGGGAAACAGGATGCGAAATGCAGATGAACGAACAGTATTAATTGTTTCACTACCTAATAGGGAGTCAATTCATGTACGGATTCAGCACTCAGCTAAAGCTACCGTTCGATACCGCCATCACGAAAGTCACCGAGGCTTTGAAAAATGAAGGCTTCGGTGTGCTCACCGATATTGACAGCGAGGCGACGTTGAAAGCAAAACTCAACATCGAGCATCGGCCATATCGCATACTCGGCGCATCCAACCCACCGCTCGCCCATCGCGCAATCGAGGCCGACCCCGACATCGGATTGCTTTTGCCGTGCAATGTGGTCGTGCGCGAAGAAGCCGATGAAAGCAAAACGGTTGCGTTCATGGATCCCGCGACTGTGTTGCAGTTAGTCGACAAACCGGAAGTGCATGCCCTTGACAAGGAAGTTCTGGTGCTGTTGAAGAAAGTCTGTGCGAGTCTCGAGGTATGAAGAACCAGCAACTGCCTGCTTCAACCGCATTGCCGGCCGAGTTGTCTGTGACGGGCGTGGTGTCGGCTTTGGAGGTGAACATCAGCGCCGATCTGGCGTCCGTGGACGTGATGCATCATGGCCGGAAGGTCACGATCATGCGCAACCAGAATCAGAGTAACTCGGTCAATCCGGAATTCGCCCAGACTTCGCGCGCATGCCCACCATTCTGCATTCAGCCCTGTGAGGTGGCGCCTGGCGTGAAAACCATAGCAGAGCTTGAAGTGTTGCACTTTCTCAAGAGAATAAGTGAAGGCGATGCGTCTACGATGGTGATCGACTCGCGTACGCCGGCCTGGGTAGAAAAGGGCGTCATTCCCGGGACAGTGAACATTCCGTGGGACACACTTAACATCGGTGAGTCGGATCCGGCCGCCGTGCAAGAAGTTCTGGAGAACCAACTGGGCGCCAAACGATCCAATGGATTCTGGAATTATGACAACGTCAAGACGTTGGTACTGTTCTGCAATGGCCCTTGGTGCGGACAGTCATCGATCATGATCAAGGGCCTGCTGAAAATTGGCTATCCGCCACACAAAATCCTCTGGTATCGCGGTGGTATGCAGGATTGGGAAAGCCTCGGGCTGAGCACCCTCAAGCCATTGGCTGAATAATCCTAAAAAAGTGAAATCCTGATTCCGGTTTGCGCTGTATGAGAAACACGGACCGCTGCGGCGGGTGCTGGATAGGAAAGTGATCACGTCAGGGTGCGGGGCGGACCGCAGCGACGAGGAGTTTATGATCGAGCGGATTTTCATCCGCGTCTTCAATCTGCGCTCAATTCGGGAAACTTAGACCATGCATACCAAGACGCTTACGCCGGAATTGCTCCACAAAATGGATGCCTACTGGCGAGCCGCCAACTATCTGTCGGTCGGGCAGATTTTTCTGTACGACAACCCACTTCTGAAACGGCCGCTGGAAATCGCGGATATCAAGCAGATGCTGCTCGGGCACTGGGGTACGACCCCTGGGCAGAACTTCATCTACGTGCATTTGAATCGGGCCATCAAGCAATACGACCTCGACATGATCTACGTTTCCGGCCCCGGTCACGGTGGCCCGGCGGTAGTGGGAAACACCTACCTCGAGGGCACCTACAGCGAGATCTATCCCAACATCAGCCAGGACGAGGCCGGGCTACAGAAACTGTTTCTACAATTTTCGTTCCCAGGCGGCATTCCCAGCCATGTCTCGCCAGAATGTCCGGGTTCGATCCACGAAGGCGGCGAGTTGGGCTACTCGCTGAGCCATTCGTTCGGCGCAGTGTTCGACAATCCCGATCTCATCGTGGCCTGTGTCGTCGGCGACGGCGAGGCAGAAACTGGTCCCCTCGCCACGGCATGGCAGTCCAACAAGTTCCTGGATCCGGTCACTGACGGCGCGGTGCTGCCGATCCTGCACCTCAATGGCTACAAGATCAGCAATCCGACCGTCCTCGCGCGAATCGAGCACGAGGAGCTTGAGCGGTTTCTTGAGGGCTGTGGCTGGACGCCTTATTTTGTCGAGGGCGATGTGCCGGAAGCGATGCATCAACTTATGGCCAACACGTTGGACAAGGCCATCGTGGATATCCAACAAATGCAGCGTCATGCACGCAACAACAAAGATCCCGCGCGGCCGCGCTGGCCGATGATCGTCCTCAGGTCGCCCAAGGGCTGGACCGGGCCGAAGGTGGTCGATGGCCTGCAGATCGAAGACACTTTCCGTGCGCATCAGGTGCCGCTTCACCCCAGGGCCCATCCTGAGCACCTCAAGCTGCTGGAAGACTGGATGAAGAGTTATCGGCCGGAGGAACTGTTTGACGTGCAGGGCCGGCTGAAACCGGAACTTGCCGAGCTTGCGCCCCAGGGCGACCGGCGCATGGGCGCGAATCCCCACGCCAATGGGGGCATGCTGCTACGCGACCTGCGCATGCCGGATTTTCGCGACTACGCAGCGAAAGTGCTTGAGCCAGGTGTGCCCGGCATCGGCGACACCCACGTACTCGGGCCTTTCCTGCGCGATGTTGCAAAGCTGAACAGCGAACAGCGCAATTTCCGGGTGTTTGGTCCGGACGAAACCTTGTCCAACGGACTGGAGGCGTTGTTTCAGGTAACCCAGCGCCAATGGAATGCCGCTACCGTCCCGAACGATGAATTCCTCGCGCCGAGCGGACGCGTCATGGAAATGCTCAGCGAGCACCAGTGCGAAGGCTGGCTCGAAGGCTATCTGCTCACCGGACGGCATGGCCTGTTCAACTGCTACGAAGCATTCATCCACATCGTCGACTCGATGTTCAACCAGCACGCCAAGTGGTTGAAGGTTACCGCGCATCTGCCGTGGCGGCGCAAAATCGCTTCGCTGAACTACCTACTGACCTCGCATGTCTGGCGCCAGGATCACAACGGATTTACCCATCAGGACCCGGGTTTCATCGACCACGTCGTGAACAAGAAGGCCGAGGTGGTGCGGGTTTACTTTCCGCCGGATGCCAACTGCCTGCTGTCAGTGATGGACCACTGCCTGACGAGCCGCCATTACGTCAACGTCGTGGTGGCCGGCAAACACCCGGCGCCACAGTGGCTTGACATGGATGCCGCGGTCAAGCATTGCACTCAGGGTATCGGCATCTGGCAGTGGGCCAGCAATGATCAGGCCATGGCCCCCGACGTGGTCATGGCCTGCTGCGGCGACGTGCCGACGCTGGAGACGCTAGCTGCCGTTTCCATCCTGCGCGAGCATTTGCCCGACCTAAAAATCCGCGTCGTCAACGTCGTCGACCTGATGAAGCTACAGCCACCCAGCGAGCACCCGCACGGCTTGAGTGACACGGATTTCGACGAACTGTTCACCAAGGACAAGCCCGTTATCTTTGCCTATCATGCCTATCCGTGGCTGATCCACCGGCTCACCTACCGCCGCACCAATCACGACAATTTCCATGTTCGCGGCTACAAGGAGGAGGGCACCATCACCACGCCTTTCGACATGACGGTGCTGAACGATCTGGACCGTTTCCACCTGGTGATGGACACCATCGACCGCCTGCCACAGACCGGCGACAAAGGAATCTACCTGAAGCAGCAGCTCAAGGACAAGCTGATTGAGCACAAGCAGTACATCAATCGATACGGCGAGGACATGCCGGAAATCCGGGAATGGAAATGGAGCAATCCAGAATAGTCATGCATGCATGCACCGACGCGGCGAAAGCATGTCGCGAATACTTGTTGGCGATGTCGGGGGTGGCGCGCACATGAAAGGCCACGCAAGGCCTCTACACGTGTACCTCATTCGACACGGCGAAACCGCATGGTCACTTACCGGCCAGCACACGGGCCGTACGGACATCCCGTTGACCCCAAACGGCGAGGCCGAGGCACGTATGCTGGGTGCGCGGCTTCGCGGTATCCCGTTTGCGCATGTGCTGAGCAGCCCACTCCAGCGGGCGCGACAAACCTGCGAGTTGGCCGGTCTGGATCGTGCACCGGAAATCGAGCCCGATCTGGCCGAATGGGATTACGGTGAATACGAAGGGCTGCGTTCTGTTGAAATTCGCCAGCTGCGGCCACACTGGAACGTCTATCGAGACGGCTGCCCTGGCGGTGAAATGCCGGTTGACGTAGCTACCCGCGCCGATCGCCTCATTGCCAGGCTGCGCAAGCTGGAGGGCAATGTCGCCCTCTTCACGCACGGCCACATCGGCAGCGCCATTGGCGTGCGCTGGATCGATCTGGCAGTGGCCGAAGCCCGGCATTTCTCGCTTGGCACGGCGTCACGCAGCATGCTGGGCTTCGATCCCCACCAGCCAGAGGTGCCGGTGATCGCCTTATGGAACGCTGTCGCCGACGAAACAGTCCGCATCTGAGTTCGATTCCAGAGGTCCGTCATGCCGCCATAGCTCAGGGAAGCACACAACGGAAAGGTCCTCGCTATGCAGGTCAGCGGAACGCTGATAAGGCAGAATTACGAACGATTTGAGCCCGAGTTAGAGCGACTTGTCAGACAAACTTGAAAGCAGAGTCTTCCATTTGAGATGACCGCTTTTCATGGCGGAGATGACGGTGCGATCTGGCAGGACGTCAAATTTTCCATTCATCACTTTGACAATATCGAGAAGATTGCGATGGTCGGAGAAACGCTGAGAGCAGCGTAGCTGAGTGTGATCGGTGCTACGAGGCAATAGCCAAGGAGATGAATGATGCGTGTTGCTGACCCTTTGCTGGCCGAAAATGACCCTCCGCTTTCGCCGTGGTGGCTACGCGCGTTGCTGATTGTCATGGTGCTCGGCTTCACCGGACTGATCACGATCACGATGCTTGCCTACCGCAATGCACCGCCGATTCCGGAACAGGTGGTGGACGCGCAAGGCGTCACACTATTCAGCGGGGACGACATCCGTATCGGCCAGACGGTATTTCTCAAGTATGGCCTGATGGACAACGGCAGCATCTGGGGTCACGGTGCCTATCTCGGTCCGGATTTCTCGGCCGAGGCGCTGCATCGCATGGGCGAGGACACCGCCCAGGCCATCGCCCAACAGCAATACCAGCAGCCTTTAGCGGCGTTGACTCTTTCACAGAAGGCGGCCGTGCACGCCGAAACGGCGGTGGTGCTCAAGACCAATCGCTACGATGCGGCCACCGAAACGTTGAATTTGACCGCACCGGAAACGGTGGCCTATCGCCAGCAGATCAATTACTGGACCAAGTATTTTCGCGACCCGTCGCGTAATGGCGGTCTCAAGCGCGACCTCATCACCGACCCCACCGAACTGCGTCAGTTCACGGCCTTCGTGACCTGGGCGGCCTGGGCGTCGGTGGCTGCCCGTCCCGGCAAGACCTATTCTTATACCAACAATTTCCCGTACGACCCAAGCGTAGGCAATCTACCCACGGCCGACGCGCTGCTATGGAGCGCACTCAGCCTGCTCGTATTGCTTGCCGGCATCGCGACGGTGCTGCTAGCGTTCGGGAAGTTCGATTACCTTGGCTGGGTCAGTCGTGGCCAGCCCATCCAGCCGCACCTGCTCCCCGGCAAAGCCGGCCCTGGCCAGCGCGCGCTGGTGAAATTCTTTGTCGTGGTCACATTGCTGTTTCTCGCACAGACGCTGGTTGGTGGCGCCACTGCGCATTATCGCGCCGACCCCGGCAATTTCTATGGCTTCCAACTGGAAGAGTTGTTTCCCGGAAACCTGATGCGCACCTGGCATCTGCAGTTGGCGATTTTCTGGATTGCCACCGCCTACGTCGCCGCCGCGCTGTTTCTGGGCCGCTCGCTGCGCAACGACGAGCCACGTTGGTTCGCCGGCTGGGTGCACGTGCTGTTTGCCGCCTTCGTAGCGGTGATCGGCGGCAGCCTGCTTGGCGAGTGGCTTGGTATGTCACAGCTACTCGGTCCCTGGTGGTTCTGGCTGGGCAACCAGGGCTGGGAATATCTGGAGCTCGGCCGGATCTGGCAGTATCTACTGGTCGCGGGCCTGCTTGCCTGGTTTGCCATACTGTGGGCGCTAGCGCGGCCACGCGCGGTGGCCGATCCCGCGGCGCGTCCGCTCGCGAAAGTATTTCTGTTTGCGACGCTGGCGATCCCGGTGTTCTATGTCCCGGCGCTGTTCTACGGTGCGGAAACCAACTTCACCGTGGTCGACACCTGGCGCTTCTGGATTGTTCATCTGTGGGTCGAGGGCTTCTTCGAGTTCTTCGCCACGACGGTCGTGGCGCTGACCTTTTATCAGATTGGTCTGACCGGCCGCAACATCGCCCTGCGCGTGATCTATCTTGATGGAATCCTGTTTTTCCTCGGCGGCGTGATCGGTACCGGTCACCACTGGTATTTCACCGGGCAGAGCAGCTTCAACATGGCCTTGTCGGCGATGTTCTCGGTGCTTGAAGTGGTGCCGCTGACTTTGCTGACTCTGGACGCCTGGGATTTTGTGCGCACCACACGTGGCCAGCATGAAGCCGATGGAAAATCGATACCGGTTCCACACAAGTGGACGTTTTATTTCCTGATGTCGGTCGGCTTCTGGAACTTCGTTGGCGCCGGCATGTTCGGCTTCTTCCTCAATCTGCCGATCATCAGCTACTACGAGGTTGGCACGCAGATGACGCCGGTTCACGCCCACTCGTCCCTGATGGGCGTGTTCGGCATGCTGGCGATCGCGCTGATGGTGTTCGTGCTGCGCCAGACCAGCGCCGACGAACGCTGGCCCGGCATCGAGAAATATATCAAGGTCGCGTTCTGGGGTACCAACATCGGACTCGCCATGATGATCGTGATGAGCCTGTTCCCAAGCGGCGTACTGCAGATGTGGGATGTGGTGCAGCACGGCTACTGGCACGCACGCGGTCTCGATTACCTCGCTAGCGAACGTGCGCGCCTGATCGAATGGCTACGTTTGCCGGGCGACCTTGTGTTCATCATTTTCGGGGCGGTGCCACTGGTGATTGCGGCCGCCAAAGCCTATCTTGGCGTTCGCGCCACGGATTAGAGTGGATATGGAAAATCGGGATAAAGAACATGACAGACCTGAAATTCCTCAGCTATTTCTGGAGATCCATACCGGGGATGATTGAAGTTACGGTAATCCGGCCGGAGGTCGCGCACCACTGGCCGGATTTCTCATCATTCTGACCCCGCTGCAGACCAACGCCGTGGTCGAATTCTGGGAAGAACACCAGACGTGCAACGCCATTGCCGCACTGAAGACCAGACTGGCGATCAAGGCCGATGTGAAACACGATGGCAACTGGGGCAATCCGGCAATACGTGAACTGGTATCGGGCGACATCATCCATCTGCGTCTGGGCAACATCGTGCCGGTGAATGTGCGTTTGCTTCAGGTCAGGGATGCCGGGAAAGCAGAAATGCCTTGAGCGCAACGGCATCATTGAATTGTGCTTCCTTGGATCCGAACAGCAGGGTCACTGGCCCGGTTCCCATGGATTCGATCGCATGCGACAGAACTTCAGGTTCCTGTTGCAGTTCCTCCAGATAGCGCCGTCTGAATTCGTCCCACTTCGCGGGGTCGTGGTTGAACCATTTACGCAGTTCGGTGCTGGGAGCCAGTTCCTTGAGCCACAGATCGACGTGGGCTTTCTCTCGGGAGAGGCCGCGCGGCCACAGCCGATCAACCAGTACCCGCCTGCCGTCGTCTTGAGAAGGGCTTCATAGACGCGTTTGACGCGGATGTCCATTGGGGGCATCAAAGCACCCTGTCCGCCGCGGCGCCGCAAGACGCGAGACTCGAAACAGAGGCGAATATCAACCATCTGGCTTGCATGTCTGTTCTTTTTGGGGAGAGGTTGCCCCGAATGGACATCCCTACTCGCCAGTATGCGCATGCAGGCCGGTGCGCTCCAGTTCCACCAGATGGGGCAGGAGTTCGGAATTCTTCTGGATATGGAAAATAAAGCGCGGCACGTCCCTGTCGGTGCTCTGGGCCATGAATGGCTCGCCCCAGAAGCTGAGCAGCGCTTCGGTTCCTCCACTCACCTGGCTGTCGGCAAGAATGAAGGACGTCGTTTTGCTCAACCTGCACCAGCGTGGTTCCTTGACTTTCGCGCGGCCGGGACAGGTGGCAATTTTTGGGTGTATGACCTGCTCCCATAGATCTTTCTGGCTGATGTCGAGGACGAACTGAATGGAGGAGACCATGGGATTGTCCACGGCCGGGCGGAGCAAGGCATCGAACAGCGGCTGGGGTTTGTACATTGATAGACAGACATTGAACCAGATGGTGTCTCCGCTCATGTGCCGTACGAATTGCTCATTCGCGTTACGCAGATTGCGGGGGCCCACCAGGATGACTTCCGGATGTTTGAGCGTCGCCTGGATTTTCTGGACGATATGCGCAGTGCGATCCACCTGTTCGGCAGTCAACTCGTTGTTTCGCGTATGACGCATGAAGTTGATGAACAGTAACCCCAACAGGGCGAGGACGATGGGCAGGATGATGTGTTCATCCACTATGTGCAGCAGATGCAGGATGATTGCCGCTACCGCGGCTACGATCCCTGCGATCGCATCCCATTCGAAACTTAGAAATTGTCTGAATTTCATGACTTGCGCGGTATTGGTGTAATGAGCGGATTTAAGGGAGGCAAATCGTGCACCAGCCCAGGTGCGTTCAGCGCGAGACGTTCCCTGTGGCGACTCGGTATGCTCGCGGCGCAGGATGCGGCGTCCAGCGGTGAGTTGGATGCCCCATCATTTGGAAGTGTGAGCGATGGGTTTGTCCGTAAACAGATAATCCTTCATCTCGGCGGAAAACGTCGGGTCTTTTCGGCGGATCCATTCCATCACCATTGCGGCGTGTTCCTTTTCCTCATCGCGGTTGTGTATCAGGATCGCTTTCAGCTCGGGATCCTTGCAGACGTCGACACGCTGGTTGTACCAGTCCACCGCTTCCAGTTCCTCCATGAGGGAAACGATCGCACGATGCATGTCTCTGGTTTCGTCACTAAGTTCGTTAACGGGTTCATGGTAGCCAACACTCGACATTGAATTCTCTCCGGTTGAAGTTGCGAACGATCTCGTGACGCCTGATCTGGCATGAGGAATCCAGATCCCGTTTACCGTCGGCGCCAAGCCAGACAAGATGGTAACAGTGATTAGCCGCCTGTTTTCTTGCTGATGTCCGCCTGTTCCGGGGATTTCAAGCAGTGTCGTGTCGCGACAAGCGAAGGCCATGCGGAAAAACGGGCGGTATGGACGTGAGTACGTGTTGCATGCGCGTCTCTTTAGTCAACGCCCAACCCGAATCACCGTTCCTTCACGCCGCGGATCGGCGGCCCCGCGATGCGCGCCGGTCGCGGGATCGATGACGACGGCCTGCACCGAGCCGATGGTTTCCCGGCAGCCGTCCGTCCCCAACTCACCCAGACCGGTATGCCCCAGTTTGCGCAGCGCGTCCTGCGTGGTGATGGTGAAGGGCGGTTGCATGAAGAGCCGGCCGCCTTCGCAACTGATCTTGCCCGTTGCATGGATGACCGACAGGCGCGGCGCATCGATGGCCTGCTGCATCGTCATGCCATGGTCGATGAAGTCGAGCGTGACGTTGAGCACCGAGTTGATGATGGTGGCGCCGCCGGGTGAGCCGTAGGCGGCGACGGGCTTGCCATCTTTCAACAGCAGCAGCGGCGCCATGCTGGAACGCGGGCGCTTGAATGGTGCGACGTCATTGGCGCCGGGATTGCCTTCGGCGGGGTCAGCGCTGGGCAGGAAATTGAAATCGGTCAGTTCGTTGTTGAGCAGGAAGCCATAGCCCGGCACGGTGATGCCCGAGCCCCAAGTGTATTCGATGGTGGTGGTATAGCTCACCATGTTGCCCCAGCGGTCGACGATGGCGAAGTGAGTGGTGTGGAGGCTTTCTTCACGTGTGTGCGCAGGTTTCGGCCGCGCCGCAGCGGTGTCCCAGAGCGTGAGGTCACTTGCCTGCGGCGTATCCATGCGCCGGTCAGGCCGGATCAGGGCGGACCGTGCCGCCAGGTAGTCGGGATTGAGCAAGGCGCGTTGCGGCAACGATACAGAATCTTCGTCGCCGATCCACACGGCGCGGTCGGCAAAGGCCAGGCGCATGGCCTCGGTCATCACATGCAGAGTCTTGGGGCTGCCGAAGCCATAGCCCTGCGCGGCGTCGCCAAGCGGAAAGCGTTCAAGCAGTTTCAGAATTTCAAACAGGGTGAGACCGCCGGAAGAAGGAGGCGGCATGCCAGCGAGAGTCCAGCCGCGATAGTGGCCGATCAGCGGCTGGCGGATCGCCACTCGGTACTGGGCCAGGTCGGCGAGGGTCATGCGGCCCTTGCCAGCGTTTCCGAGTTCGCTGCGCCCGCGCTGTTGCGCCTTGACGATGGCCTGCGCGATCGGCCCGCGGTAGAAGGCGTCCGGTCCGCTGGCGGCAATCAGTTTCAGAGTCTTCGCCAGGTCGGGTTGCACCAGCCAGTCGCCTTCGGCCAACCGCACGCCGCCGGGACGGAAGATCGCAGCGGTTTCCGGTTGGAGTTGTGTGCGGCCGTCATCGTTCGCGATGTCCTCCGCGAGGAAGCGGTTGACACGAAAACCATGCCCGGCGAGTTCGATTGCGGGGACCAGTGTGTCGGCCAGCTTCATCGTGCCCCAGCGGCGCAGTGCCGTGTCGAGGCCAAGCAGGGTGCCCGGCACGCCTACCGCGAGGCCGCTGGTCGAGGCCAGCGGGAAGCTCATCGGCAGGTCGTCGGGTGCGAACATGTCGGCACGGACGTGCGCCGGGGCGCGTTCGCGCGAATCGACAAAAAAGGTTTCCCCGGTTTTGGCGAGATGGACCAGCATGAAGCCGCCGCCGCCAATGCCGGACGATTGCGGCTCGACGACGTTTAACGCGAACTGAACCGCGACGGCGGCATCGATGGCATTGCC
>CAJDWX010000022.1_pt1 | contig 30468 bp, 27 predicted proteins | sample 7391741 | NCBI WGS metagenome assembly CAJDWX01 (sample SAMEA7055741, study PRJEB34461) | soil metagenome | biome: terrestrial ecosystem; feature: Peninsula; material: soil | place: Antarctica | collected 2016
ACCGCCGCCAATGGCGACGTCGAATCCAGCCCCGAGTCTGTGAACAAGGATGCTTACGCAGCCTGGCTATTCAAGATCAAGCCGGCCAACGCGGATGATGTCGCCGGATTGCTGGATGCCGCGGCGTACCAGAAGCTGGTCGAGTCGGAAGCTCTTTGATTTTTTCATCCGCGAAGGACGCGGATAACAAGGTTTTGACCAATGCCCTTCATTCCCCACACTGAAGAAGACGTCTCCACCATGCTCAGCGCCATCGGCGCCGCCAGCATCGAAGACCTGTTTGACGAAATTCCGCCTGCGCTGAAGACCGACAAGCTGAAGGACGTACCCGACGGCCTGACCGAGATGGCGGTGGCCCGACTGATGCAGGAACGCGCGTCGGCCGACGGCTTCTGGTCCAGCTTCATCGGCGCCGGCGTCTACGAGCATCACATTCCAGCGGCGATCTGGCAGATCACCACGCGCGGCGAATTCTATTCTGCCTACACGCCCTACCAGGCCGAGGCGTCGCAAGGCACGCTGCAGCTGATCTACGAATTCCAGACCATGATGACCCGGCTGACCGGGCTCGACGTGTCGAATGCCTCGCTCTACGACGGCGCATCCGCGCTGGCCGAAGCCGCACTGATGGCGGTCCGCGCGCACAAGAGTTCGCGTCGCGTGCTGGTGCCGAAGACCGTGCATCCGATCTACCGCCGCGTGGCCGACACCACTGTCAGGAACCAGGGTATCGAACTGGTCGAGCTTGAATTTGATCCCGCAACCGGCAAAACCGTGCTGCCGGATGATCCCGGTAGCTTCGCCGGCCTCGTCATTCCGCAGCCCAACTTCTTCGGCGTACTGGAAGACGTGCACGCGATGGCCGACTGGGCGCACGATAAGGGTGCGCTGGCGATTGCGCTGGTCAACCCGACTACGCTGGCAGTGCTGGAAGCACCGGGCAAGTGGGGCGCGAAAGGCGCAGACATCGCCGTCGGCGAAGGCCAGCCGCTGGGTGCGCCGATGGCCTCGGGCGGCCCCTATTTCGGCTTCATGTGCTGCCGTCAGGAATTCGTGCGGCAGATGCCGGGGCGCATCGTCGGTCGCACTGTCGACCTCGACGGCAAGCCCGGTTTCACGCTTACGTTGCAGGCGCGCGAGCAGCACATCCGTCGCTCCAAGGCCACCTCCAACATCTGCACCAACCAGGGGCTGGTGGTCACCGCGGCGACGCAATACATGGCGCTGCTGGGACCGCAGGGACTGGCGAAAGTCGCCTCTGCCAGCCATGCCGGCACAGTTGCGCTGGCCGACAAGCTGGTAGCGATTCCCAATGTGACGCGCGCGTTTGCCAGTCCTTTCTTCCACGAAGTGGTACTGAAGCTCAACGACACCGCGAAAGATGTGCTGCGCGCGCTGCGCGCGCAGGGCATCCTCGGCGGTCTCGATATTTCCGCCTGGTATCCCGAACTCGGGCAGGCGATCCTGGTGTGCGTCACCGAAACCAAGACCGCCGCCGATCTCGACCACTACGCGCAACAGATGGAACGTATCCTGTCGAAACGACGCGAAGCCCCCCATCATGTGCGTACAAAAGCTAACCGGAGTGAAACATGAGTGATTCAAAGCGGGACAAACAGTTCTGGGATGTGACCGACTCGTTCATTCAGCTGGCCAACACCCACCTGGACACAGCAAAACCCATCCAGGTCAGCGAATGTGCGCTGTTTGCGGCGGCGCGGTTCAATGCCTTCGTCATCACGGCGGCATCCCAGAACAAGGAGCAGTTCATTGCGGAGAAAGAAGCCGCAATCGCCTATTTTCTGGACCAGTACGAAAAAATGCTGCGCGAGAATCTGGATGAGCATCTGACGCGCTTTGACGCACCCGGCAGTTGATCGTCAGGAAACAGATCGGGCGCTATCGTTAGCGATACCCGACATTTTTTAATTTACCCAAGGAGAGAAGACATGGCAGTGACTTTAGGCGGCACCCCCATCGACGTATCCGGTAGTTTCCCCAAAGTTGGCGACACCGCGCCCGATTTCAAGCTGGTCAACAAGGACTTGGCCGACGTTTCGCTGGCCGACTTCGCCGGCAAGAAAAAACTCCTAAACATCGTGCCGAGCCTCGACACCCCGGTGTGCGCGACCTCGACCAAGAAATTCAACGACGCTGCAGTCGGCAACACCGCCGTGCTGATCATCTCGGCCGACCTGCCGTTCGCGATGAGCCGTTTCTGCGGAGCCGAGAGCACCAACAATGTCACCACGCTGTCCACCATGCGCGGTGCGGAGTTCATGAAGAACTACGGCGTCGCCATCACCAGTGGTCCACTCACGGGCGTCACCGCGCGCGCCGTGGTCGTGCTGGATGAGAACAACAAGGTTTTGTACACGGAACTGGTCCCCGAGATCAAGCAGGAGCCGAACTACGAGGCCGCGCTGGCTGCTTTGAAGTAATTTTTTTCATCCGCGAATACCCTGAAGGGCATTCGCGGATAACCAGATTCAAACCATGCTTATATTTGACTATTCCCGGTCCGGCCGCACGGCTACCGCCCAGTTGCCCGCCGTCGGCGGCAGCCTCGACGACCTGCCCGCTGCGCTGCGCCGCAAGGTTGGGCCGGCGCTGCCCGAAGTCTCCGAACTCGACGCGGTACGTCACTACACACGCCTGTCACAAAAGAACTTCTCGATCGACACGCAGTTCTACCCGCTCGGCTCGTGGCAGGGTTTCCTCGCCAGCATGTTCGAGCTACAGGAAATACTGAAGGACGTGACCGGTATGGCCGGCGTATCGATGGCGCCAATGGCCGGCGCGCACGGCGAATTTGCCGGGGTGGCAATGATCCGCGCCTACCACGACGCGCGCGGCGACACCGCGCGCAAGGAAATAATCGTGCCGGACGCAGCGCACGGCACCAACCCGGCCACCGCCACCATGTGCGGCTACACGGTCAGGGAAATCCCCACCGATGCCACCGGCAGCGTCGATCTCGCAGCGCTGAAGGCCGCGGTCGGCCCGCACACCGCCGGTCTGATGCTGACCAATCCGTCGACGCTGGGCGTGTTCGAGAAAGCCATCGCCGACATCCAGAGGATCGTCCACGATGCCGGTGGTCTGCTCTACTATGACGGCGCCAATCTCAACGCCATTCTCGGCAAGGTGCGTTCCACCCCGCATGGCGGCGGCGGACCGGGGGCGGGTCCGGTCGGCGTCGCCGAGCGTCTGCTGCCCTTCATGCCGATCCCTCTGGTGCTGAACGAAAACGGTTTCTACCGACTGGCAACCGAGGCCGACCTGCCGCAATCGATCGGCCGCCTGTCGGCCAACATGGGCAATGCCGGCGTCCTGATGCGTGCCTACGTCTATGCACGACTGCTGGGCGGCACGGGTATGCAGCGCGTCGCCGAATACGCTACGCTCAATGCCAACTATCTGATGGTGAAACTGCGCGAAGCGGGTTTCGATCTCGCCTTTCCCACGCGCCGCGCCAGCCACGAGTTCATCGTCACGCTGAAAAAGCTGAAAGACGCCACCGGTGTCTCCGCGATGGATTTCGCCAAGCGCCTGCTCGACTACGGCTACCATGCACCGACCACCTATTTCCCGATGCTGGTGCCGGAATGCCTGCTGATCGAGCCGACCGAGACCGAAAGCCGCGAAACGCTTGATGGCTTCATCGAGACCATGAAGACGATCAAGCACGAGGCCGAAACCACACCCGACCAGGTGAAGGGCGCGCCCTACAGCCTGCCGGTGCGTCGGCTGGATGACGTCAAGGCCGCGCGCGAACTCGACCTGGCCTACCAGCCTGGAAGATTCTCCGGGACATGAGCGAACCCGCCAGTCCCTACAAGGGCAAGACTGGCCTGCGGCGCGTATTGAACGCGGCGATCTATTCGTGGGCCGGACTCGGCGCCGCGCTCAAACACGAGGATGCCTTCCGCCAGGAAGCGTTTCTGGCACTGCTGCTGATTCCACTTGCGCTCTATCTGGGCGAGACCGGGATCGGCCGCGCGCTGATGATCGGCGCGATTCTGCTGGTGTTGGTCGTCGAACTGCTGAATTCGGCGCTCGAGGCAACGCTGGACCGGGTTTCTATCGAGCACCACCCGCTCATCAAACGCGCCAAAGATATGGGTAGCGCCGCCGTGACGATCGCCCTTGTCAACGTGGTCGTCGTGTGGTCGCTTGTGCTATTGGGGTGAACCAGTAACAAAATTCATGCCAATACGGCGCCGCGCCCTAAAGTTGCGACGTTCCTGACCGGAATAGAGGGATGCGTCCCTTATCGTTTTTCGGCTGTGTGAATCTCAAAACTGCTTGTTTTTTTCTGGGTCTGTGCCAGGCAGGCTCGGCTGCAGCCTTGGGCATGGGCGACATCAACGTGCACTCGCAACTGGGCCAGCCCTTGAATGCGAGCGTAACCCTGCTTGGTGCGACCGCCGATACGAAGGCGGATTGCTTCAGCCTCGACACAAATGCAGACAGCATCGCACCGCCGCTCCGCGCGAAACTGAATCTCGAACGCGTAGGGAACCAGACACGCCTGCTCATCCGCACGTCCTACCCGGTGAACGACCCCGTCGTACAGTTCGTGCTGGTTTCGGACTGTGAGGTGCGCCTGCAACGAGAATATGCCGTGTTGCTCGACCCGCCAGTGACGACGGACTCCCCTTCCAACGCCAACGCCTCTGCTGCAAGCACGAAAATCGGACCCGCACCCGCCGCAGCCTCGGCTCAGCCGGCGCCTCCCCGGCGCTCCACCCACCGATCACGCCACCGGCCACCCCATCATGCGCCCGCAGCCAGCGCGCGGCCATCAAGCACAGCCACACGGAGCCCGACCACGCCGGGCACGCACGCCGCACCGAAGAAAAGCGCTCCGCATCTGGTGCTGTCCGGAAAACGCGAGATCGCCACACCCGTGGCACTGCGCCTCGACACGCGCCTGCCTGACCTGACGCAGCCACGCCCCAAGAAGTTGACGGCGACCGAACTGTCGGACGAGAACACCGCCTTGGCCCGCAGGCTTGCGCATCTGGAAGCCCAATTCACGGCGCTGCAACGACGCAATACCGAACTCGAAGCCGCCCGGCATGCCACTTCTGCGACGACGACTGCGGCCGTGCCCACCGCACCCGCGCAGCCCCGCTGGCCGTTGTATCTGCTGGCGATGGCGATCATGGCCGGCTTGATTGCGCTGGCTGCCTGGCTGCTGCGCCGCAACCAGCCGCCTGCCCGGCCCGCACCTGGCGCCGACATGGACTGGATGCCGATGGGCAGATCGGAGAAAACGCTTTTCGAGTTAAGCGCCGACATGCCGGCCGACCCGCCATCCGTCTCCTCGCGCATGCCAGAAATCGCGCCGCCCCAGCAAACCAGCGGCACCGAGGTCAAGGAAGACATCCTCGACCAGGCCGAGGTGTTTATGGCTTTCGGGCACGGTGATCTCGCCATCCATTTATTGCAGGAGCATCTGCGCGAAGCGCCGACCGAATCGCCCGTACCCTGGCTGCTGCTGCTCGACCTGCTGCACCGTGAAGGCGACACCGCCGGTTACGCGACGGCCAGTGCCGAGTGCCGCGGCTATTTCAATGTCAATCTCACCGACCATCCAATTTCCCAGGACAGCGAGGCTGGCCAGGGGCTGGAGGCGTACCCTCACCTGTTGGAACAGTTGGTGAAAGTGTGGAATACGGCCGGCATCGAGGCCTTCTTCCACGACTTGATTTTCGACGACCGTGGCGGCACGCGGTTGGGCTTCGAACCGGGCGCCTACCGCGACATCCTGCTACTGCGCTCAATTGCGCAGGACGCGTTGCAGTTCGCGGTCTGAACGCCCGCTTCACGAAGTCCTGCTGGTCGGCTGCGTATAATTCGGACTTTCGCTTTCAACCTACCTCTTTGGCTTTCAAACTACTTTTATCATGCGTACTCTCATCTGCGGTTCCCTTGCTTTCGATTCCATCATGGTGTTCCAGGATCGCTTCAAGCATCACATCCTGCCCAACAAGATCCATATGTTGAACGTGTCATTCCTGGTCCCGGAGATGCGCCGCGAATATGGCGGCTGTGCGGGCAATATCGCTTACAACCTGAAACTGCTGGGTGGCGAGCCGTTGATCATGGCGACCGTGGGCGACGATTTCAGCCCCTATGCGTCGCGCCTCGACGCCCTGGAAATCTCGCGCGACTACATTCGCCATGTTCCCGGCACCTACACCGCCCAGGCGTTCATCACCACCGACCTCGATGACAACCAGATCACTGCGTTCCATCCCGGCGCGATGAACTATTCGCACGAAAATGACGTGCAGCAGGTTCCGGACATCACGCTCGGTATCGTCGCCCCGGACGGACGTGACGGTATGCTGTCCCACATTCGCGGTTTTCACGAGGCCGGCGTGCCGTGCGTCTTCGACCCGGGCCAGGGCATGCCGCTGTTTTCCGGCGATGAATTGCTGGAGTGCGTGCACAAATCCAGCTACGTCATTCTCAACGACTATGAAGCCGAGCTGCTGCAAAGCCGCACCGGAGAAGACTTGGACACGCTGGCGCACCATGTCGAAGCGCTGATCGTGACGCACGGTGGCGAAGGCTCCGTAATCCGCACGGCTGCCGGACAAATCGACATTCCGTCCGTGCGCCCGGCGGCCATCGTTGACCCCACCGGCTGCGGCGACGCCTACCGCAGCGGTATTCTGTATGGCATCACGCACGGACTCGACTGGGAAACGTCCGGCCAGCTGGCGAGCGTGATGGGCGCGATCAAGATCGAGAACCGCGGCGGGCAGAACCACGCACCGAGCCGACAGGAGATTGCCGGGCGGCTCAAGGTCACGTTCGGCAAAACGTTTTGAACCACGCTGAAGATCAATGGTCCCACCGGGCTATAGTGTTAACAGAGCGTAACGACAGGACAAGCATTATGAAAAAACCTCCAGTAATCGTGGCCGCAACCCTGCTGACAGCGAGCCTGGTCATGCTCGGCGGCTGCGCCGGCGGCGTAGGCGGCAAGGACTACAGCCGCGGCCAGACCCGAGCCGTGCAGGAAATCCAGATGGGCGTGGTGCAATCGGTGCGCGAGGTGAATATTGAAGGCACCAAGACACCGATCGGTGCAGGCGCAGGCGCCGTCGTCGGCGGCGTGGCCGGTAGCACCGTCGGCAGCGGCAAGGGCAGCATAGTCGGCGCGGCGCTCGGCGCGGTTCTGGGCGGACTCGGTGGTGCAGCCGTGGAAGAAGGGACTACCCGTCAGAAAGGTGTGGAAATCACCGTCAGGCTCGATTCAGGGCGGATGCTCGCCATCACCCAGGCAGCAGACGAGCAATTCCGGATAGGTGATCGCGTACGGGTGCTGTCTGGCGGAGGGGCCACGCGCGTATCGCATTGATCCCGGACCATCCGCAGCGATAACACGTCGTCTTATCGGATGCGTCTTACACTGAACAAGTGAGCCTCGCCGCCTTCCCGGCCCCACTGCGCCGTACCATCCGCATCAGCCTGCTTGGGCTGCACCTTGCGTGGGGCGTGACGCTGGCGGGGCTAGTCTTTCCTCTGCTCGGCCCCGCGCAACGCGATCGCCGTATCATGGCCTGGGCTCGGGGTCTGCTTCGGGTGCTTGGCATACAACCACAGTTGGACGCAGCGCCGCATTCACCGGGTGGGGCACTACTGGTGTGTAATCACGTGTCGTGGCTGGATATTTACCTGATCTACGCGGCCCGGCGGGTGCATTTTGTCTCCAAAGCCGAGGTGCGCAACTGGCCGGTGGCCGGCTGGTTAGCGCAGAAGACCGGCACGCTATTCATCGAACGCGGCCGCCGTGCGGATACGGCACGCATCAACGTCGAGATGCGCGCGCTGATGCAGTCGGGTGCCTGGGTAGCGGTGTTTCCCGAAGGCACCACCAGCGACGGCCACGGTCTGCGGCGCTTCATGCCGTCGCTGCTACAGCCCGCGATCGAACTGAACTGTCCAGTCGTGCCAGCAGCCCTGCGCTATCGCACGCTGGATGGCGAATACAGTGCCGCGCCCGCCTACATCGATAATCTCAGCATGTGGCAAAGCCTGAAAAAAATCATCAGCGAACCCGGCCTCGTCGCCGAACTGCATTTCAGCGATCCCATTCTGCCCAACGGCCACCGCCGCGAACTGGCGGCACAGGCGGAGGCCGCCACCGCCAGACTGCTGGGTCTCAGGGTTTCGGAGGCTGGACCGGTGAGCACGGCACCGCAAACACCTGCCGGTCCTCCAGCCTGACAGCGGTCAGGCTGTCACCCCACACGCAACCGGTATCCAGCGCGATCAGGTCGCTGCGGTTGATCAGCCCGAGCGCCGACCAGTGGCCGATGACGATCGTCGCGGCCGCGCTTTTGCGTCCCGGCACCTCGAACCATGGCAGCCAGCCGGCCGGCTGCGTGCCCGGCGCACCCTTGTGGTGGAATTCCATTTCGCCCGTCTCTGAACAGTAGCGCAACCGGGTAAAAGCGTTGACGATCACCCGCAGCCGTTCGATGCCCTGCAGTGCCGGATCCCATGCGACCGGCGCATTGCCATACATCTGGGCAAAGAAATCGCGGTAATGCTTGCCCTGCAATGCGGCTTCGGCCTCCGCCGCATGTCGCATCACGTCGTCCACCGTCCAGCCCGGCAGCACACCTGCATGCACCATGAGGAAATCGCCCTCGCGCCAGGCCAGCTTCTGCTGGCGTAGCCAGTGCAGCAGTTCGTCGCGGTCCGGGGCGTTGAGGATAGCGTCGATCGTATCGCCCTTGTGCATGCGCCCGAAGCCTTCGGCCAGCATCAGCAGATGCAGATCGTGGTTGCCGAGCACACAGATGGCGGCATCGCCCAGTTCCCTGACGGTCCGCAATGTCGCAAGCGAATCCGGTCCGCGGTTGACCAGATCACCGACAAGCCACAGCCGGTCGGCCACAGGATCGAATCTGATCTTGTCCAGTAAATGCAGCAAGGAGGCATGGCATCCCTGAAGATCACCAATGGCATAGGTAGGCATATAAAATACGGGTTCTTTGTGTGCTGTGTTGACCTGCATCATAGCGCTCCCGCCTGAACCTCTTGTGACCCTGCGCCATGAAACCCCTGATCCGCCTGTTTTTCAGAACCCTGCGTCTGATCCTCACCCCCTTCATGCTCTTGGGCCATTGGCTGACGCGCCCGAAAGGCGTCGTACGCCCCGCTGCCGAGCAGCAGGCGGTCGATGCGCGCACGCGCAACCTCGCGCTGTATCACTATCCCACCTGTCCGTTCTGCCTGAAGACCCGGCGAACGATGCGGCGGCTTTCGCTCGACATCGAACTGCGCGATGCGCAGCATGACCCGGTCCACCGCGAAGCGCTGATCGCGGGCGGCGGCAAGCCGCAGGTTCCCTGCCTGCTGATCACGGACAAGAAAGGTCAACAAACCTGGATGTACGAATCTGACGCCATCAATGCGTATCTGAGCCACGAATTCGGCGCGGCATGAGCCTGCTCGCCGCATTGAATCCGCCGCAGCGCGAAGCGGCGAAATATCTCGACGGCCCGCTGCTGGTACTGGCCGGCGCCGGGTCGGGCAAGACGCGCGTCATCACCCACAAAATTGCCTACTTGATCGGCGAATGCGGTTACAAGCCCAGCTCAATCGCCGCCATCACCTTCACCAACAAGGCGGCGCGCGAAATGCAGGACCGCGCGTCCAAGCTCACGCAGGGCATCAACACCAAAGGCCTAATCGTCACCACCTTCCACTCGATGGGTCTACGCATGCTGCGCGAGGAGGCGAAATTCGCCGAATTGAAACCGGCGTTCTCGATCCTCGATTCGGCCGACGCGGCGGGGATCGTGTCGGAAATCCTCAAGACCACCGACAAGCAGGAAATCCGCCGCGCGGTGTCACGCATCTCGCTGTGGAAGAACGAACTGAAATCGCCCGCTACCGCACTCGCCACCGCCGAGGACGACAACGCACGCGTTTACGCCAAGATTTATGATCGTTACGACGCGACGCTACGCGCCTACCAGGCCGTCGATTTTGACGACCTGATCCGCCTGCCCGCCGAGCTACTGGATACGCATGCTGAGCTACGCGAGAAGTGGCAGAACCGCCTGCGCCACATCCTGGTCGACGAATACCAGGACACCAACGTCGCGCAATACCGCCTGCTACAAAAACTCACCGGCGTGCGCGCCGCGTTCACCGCGGTCGGCGACGACGACCAGGCGATCTATGGCTGGCGCGGTGCGTCGGTCGATAATCTGAAGCAGCTGCGCGAGGACTATCCACACCTGCATCTGGTCAAGCTGGAACAGAATTACCGCTCGACCGTGCGCATCCTCAAGGCCGCCAACAGCCTGATTTCCAATAATCCCAAGCTGTTCGAGAAACGGCTGTGGAGCGATCTTGGCCACGGCGACGCGCTGCAGATCATGCCCACGCGCGACGACGAACACGAAGCCGAATCGGTGGTGATGCGCCTGTTGTCGCACAAATTTCAGCACCGCACCGAATGGCGCGACTACGCGATCCTCTATCGCGGTAACTACCAGGCACGGGTGTTTGAGCAGGCGCTGCGTAACGAGAAGGTGCCCTACCAGCTCTCCGGAGGCCAATCATTCTTCGACCGCGCCGAGATCAAGGATGTCATCGCCTACCTGCGGCTGATTGCCAACAGCGACGACGATCCAGCCTTCATTCGCGCCGTCACCACGCCCAAGCGCGGCGTCGGTGCGGCGACGCTGGAAAAGCTCGGTCAGGTTGCCGCCACCTTGAATGTCAGCCTGTTCGAGGCGGTGTTCTCGGCTGCGGCTGCCTCACAGATCGGCGAGCGCCAGTTGGCACCTCTGGTGGAGTTCGGCAATTTCATCAACCGCTTCGAGGCGCGCGTCGCGCGTGAACCGGCCGGCGAACTGCTGAACGATCTCTTGAAAACCATCGATTACGAGATCTACCTGTTCGATCAGGACGACCAGCGCGCGGCGCAGAACAAGTGGAACAACGTGCTTGAGTTCGCTGCCTGGATCGGCAAGAAGGGTGAGGAGGACGAGAAGGATCTGTTGCAACTGACACAGACCATCGCGCTGATCACGCTGCTGGAAGGCCGCAACGAAGAAGAACCCGATGCGGTACGCCTGTCCACGCTGCACGCCGCCAAGGGGCTGGAGTTCGGTCACGTATTCCTGGTCGGCGTCGAAGAAAACATCCTGCCGCATCGCGACGCAGTGGACGAAGGCCGGCTTGAGGAAGAACGCCGCCTGATGTATGTCGGCGTCACGCGTGCCAAGAAATCGCTCACTCTGTCCTATTGCGCCCGCCGCAAGCGCGCCCGCGAAACGGTCGCCTGCGATCCCTCACGCTTCATCGACGAACTTGGCGACGACGTGCGCCGGCCGGAAAAGCCTACAACAGCAGAAGCCAAAGCCAGCGGTAGCAACCGCCTCGCGGCCTTGAAAGAAATGCTCGGATGACCATTTCTGGTTGACGCGCTTTTTTGTGCGTCAACCAGAAATGCTAAGGCGAGTTGTCTGCCTTTGACCCCGACCTGCCTGACATGAACGTTACACACGGGCAATCCGGTGTGAATAAAGCCGGATTGCCCGCACACACTTTCGTCAGTGTGCGGATTCCGCGACGAAAATCTCGACGCGGCGGTTCTGCGCACGGCCCTGTATTGTGTTGTTGTCAGCGATCGGTTCGTGCGAACCGCGACCATTAATGCTGATACGGTTTGCCGCGACCCCGTGGGAAACGAGGTAGTCACGCGTCGCAGCGGCGCGATTGACTGAAAGCGGATTATTGATTGCATCCGTGCCGGTGCTGTCTGTGTGGCCGATGATTGTCACCGTTGTCACGGGATTTTGATTCAGGGTGGTGGCGAAACGGTCGAGGATCGGACGCAGGTTCGGTTTGATCTCATAGCGGTTCGTGTCAAAGGACACATCGCTCGGGATGTCCAGCTTGAGCCGGTTATCGTCGGTCTGGCTTACGCTCACGCCGGTTCCCTCGGTGGCCTGCTCCATCTCGGCCTTCTGTTTTTCCATGTGCTGCGACCACAGATAGCCGCCACCCGCACCCACTGCCGCGCCGATAGCTGCGCCGGTCGCGGTACTTTTGCCCTTGTGGCCGCCGGCTGTCGTGGCACCAATGATTGCGCCGAGGCCTGCGCCGATGCCGGCGCCTGTACCGGTGGTTTTTTGGGTTTCACTCATGTTGGCGCAACCGACCAGACCGCTGAGACCCAATGCAATGGCGCTAAGAGAAGCAATGATTTTTTTCATGGATAACCTCCAATATGATTAATAACCTTCGCATTATAGGCACGTATGCAATTTTGAATTGCCTCTGTTTTACGGGGCCTGCGCTCAGCGTCTGCAATGGCCGGAGGTGGAAGTTGCGGGGCCCGTAAGTTCGAGTGTCGCCTTCGGCCGAGAACCAGACGGATGCAGTTTCGCCTCTGACTATCCGTCTATTGCCAGTCCCACACCCCACTGCGTTGATCAAGGCTGCAAATCTACCGAAGACACATAAAAAAAGGGGCCGCCGAAGCGTCCCCTTTTGCGTTACCTGCCCATGATCACTTGACCTTGGGATCCAGTTCGCCCTTGTCGTAGCGCTTTTGCATATCTTCCAGGCTGAAGACCTTCTTGATCTTGCTGGCCTGGCCGGCGGCACCGAAGGCTTCGTAACGATTTTTGCAAATGTCGCTCATGCCCTTGGTGGCTTCCTTGAGGAACTTGCGTGGGTCAAAATTGGCCTTGTTCTCGGCCAGGTGCTTGCGGATCGCACCGGTGGACGCCATGCGCAGGTCGGTGTCGATGTTGACCTTGCGCACGCCGTTCTTGATGCCTTCGACGATTTCGCTGACCGGTACGCCATAGGTCTGGCCCATGTCGCCGCCGTAGCTGTTGATCATGGCGAGCCAGTCTTCCGGCACCGAGGACGAGCCGTGCATCACCAGATGGACGTTGGGGATGCGGGCGTGGATTTCCTTGACGCGGTCGATACGCAGCACTTTGCCGGTGGGCTTCTGGGTGAACTTGTAGGCGCCGTGCGAGGTGCCGATGGCAATGGCTAGCGCGTCGACATGAGTCTTGCTCACGAAGTCGGCCGCCTCGTCGGGGTCGGTCAGCAGCATGGACTCATCCAGCGTGCCTTCGGCACCGTGGCCGTCTTCCTCACCGGCCTTGCCCGTCTCGAGCGAGCCCAGGCAGCCCAGCTCGCCTTCGACAGACACGCCGCAGGCATGCGCCAGTTCCGACACCTTGCGCGTGGTCTCGACGTTGTATTCGTAGCTAGCGGGGGTCTTGCCGTCTTCCTTCAGCGAACCGTCCATCATCACCGAGCTGAAGCCGGACTGGATGGAACGGAAGCAGATACTGGGCGACGCCCCGTGATCCTGGTGCATGCAGACGGGAATCTGCGGATACATCTCGATCGCGGCCAGGATCAGGTGACGCAGGAAAGGCTCGCCGGCATAGGAACGCGCACCGGCGGAACCCTGCAGGATCACTGGTGAATCCACCGCGGCGGCAGCCTGCATGATGGCATGAACCTGTTCCATGTTGTTGACGTTGAACGCAGGCAGGCCATAACCGTTTTCGGCGGCATGGTCCAGCAATTGACGAAGGGAAATCAGGGCCATTTACAGTCTCCTAGGTTGATAAATGTAGTACAGAAATCAGGACTTTCTCGAATCGCCCACACGGACGATTTTCATGGTGTTGGTGCCGCCCGACTGGCCGATGGGTTCACCGATGGTCAGCAGGATCAGGTCGCCGTCGCGTACCGCGCCACGGCGCCGTAACTCTTCCTCCGCTTCGGCCAGTAGTACGTCGCGATCCTTGCTGGCGGTTTTCAGGTTGATCGGGTAGACACCGCGGAAAAGAGTAACTTTTCTACGGGTTTCGACCCGCGGTGTCAAGGCATAGATCGGCACACTTGTCGACAGCCGGCTCATCCACAGACAGGTATTGCCGGATTCGGTGAGCGCGGCGATTGCTTTGATGTTGAGGTGGACCGAGGTGAACGCAGCCGACATGGCGATCGCCTCGTCGGCACGCAGGAAGCTGTGGTCGAGCCGCTCCTTGGTAAACACTGGCTCGGCTTCCTTTTCGGCTCCCAGGCACACACGGTCCATCGCCTGCACCGCCTCGAGCGGGTACTGACCGGCCGCTGTTTCGGCCGACAGCATCACCGCATCGGTGCCGTCGAGCACAGCGTTGGCGACGTCGGATACCTCGGCGCGGGTCGGGATCGGGCTGGTAATCATCGATTCCATCATCTGGGTGGCGGTGATGACCACCTTGTTGCGCGCGATCGCCATGCGAATCATGCGCTTCTGCAGGGCGGGCACCGCCGCGTCGCCAACTTCCACCCCGAGGTCGCCGCGCGCCACCATGATGGCATCGGAGGCGTCGAGAATCTCTTCCAGGTTTTCGATCGCTTCGGTGCGTTCGATCTTGGCAACGAGCTGGCTCTTGCCGCCGGCTGCACGCAGCAGTTCGCGCGCCTGGCGCATGTCGGCGGCGGAACGCGGGAACGACACCGCCAGGTAGTCCGCCTTCAGCGCGACGGCAATCTTGATGTCCTCGATATCCTTTTCGGTCAAGGCGGCGGCCGACAGGCCACCGCCCTTGCGGTTGATGCCCTTGTTGTTGGACAGCACACCGCCCTGCACCACCTTGCAGATGATTTCGGTGCCCTTGACCTCTTCGACCCAGAATTCGATACGGCCATCGTCCAGCAGCAGGGTCACGCCCCGCTTCACGTCATTCGGCAGTTCCTTGTAGTCGAGACCGACGCGGGTTTGGTCACCCAGCGCGCAGGCGGCGTCGAGGATGAAGCTGTCGCCCTTGGCCAGCACGATCTTGTCGTCCTTGAACTTGCCAATACGGATCTTCGGGCCCTGCAGATCGACCAGCACGCCGACCGCGCGGCCACGCGCGCGCGCCAGCGAACGCACCAGTTCGGCGCGATCGATATGGTCTTGCGCAACCCCGTGGGAAAAGTTGAGCCGCACCACATCCAGTCCAGCCTCCATCATGCGATCCAGTATTTTCGGATCGGAACAGGCAGGGCCGAGAGTGGCGACGATTTTGGTTCTGCGGATCATGTTGGTGAGCAGTGAGCAGTGAGCGATACAAAAACAACAGCGGCGAGCGAAAACCGCTCACCGCTTCCCGTTTACCGCTTACCCTTTTGCGCGTTCCTCCAGAATCGCCACGGCGGGCAGTACCTTGCCTTCCAGGTATTCCAGGAAGGCGCCGCCGGCGGTCGAAATGTAGCTGACCTTGTCGTAGATATCGTATTTCTGGATCGCGGCAATAGTGTCGCCGCCGCCAGCCAGGGTGAAGGCGTTCGTGTTGGCAATCGCCATCGCGATGGTCTTGGTGCCTTCGCCGAACTGATCGAATTCGAATACACCGACCGGGCCATTCCACACCACGGTGCCGGCCTTCATGATGATGTCGGCAATTTCCTGCGCGCTCTTCGGGCCGATGTCGAAAATCATGTCATCGTCGGCAACATCGCCAGAATCCTTCAGCACGGCGGGCTCGTTGGCGTCGAATTTCTTGCCACACACCACGTCAACTGCGATCGGAATAGTCGCGTTGCGGGCGGTCATCTTCTCGATCAGCGCCTGCGCGGTCGGCACCAGGTCATCCTCGCACAGCGACTTGCCGACGTTGTGGCCGGTGGCCTTGAGGAAGGTGTTGGCAATGCCGCCGCCGACCACCAGCTGCTCGCATTTCTCGGCCAACGCTTCCAGCACGGTCAGCTTGGTGGAAACCTTGGAGCCACCGACAATGGCGACCATCGGCCGCGCCGGGTCCGCCAGTGCCTTGTCGAGTGCCTCGAGTTCCTCGGTCAGCAACAGACCGGCCACCGCGGTCGGCGCGAACTTGGCGATGCCATGGGTCGAGGCCTGGGCGCGGTGCGCGGTGCCAAAGGCGTCCATCACGAAGACGTCGCACAAGGCAGCATATTTTTTCGCGGTATCGTCGACGTTTTTCTTCTCGCCCTTGTTGACCCGGCAGTTTTCCAGTACCACCAGTTCACCGTCGGCGACGTCGAAGCCGCCATCGGTCCATTCGCGGATCAGGCGCACGTTCTTGCCGAGTTTCTGCGCGATCACGTCGACCACCGGCTTCAGCGAATCCTCTTCCCGGAACTCACCTTCAGTCGGACGGCCGAGGTGGGACGTGACCATCACCTTGGCGCCAGCATTGAGGCAATGCTCGATGGTGCGCATCGACGCGGTGATGCGGGCGTCGGAGGTGACCTTGCCGTCCTTGACCGGAACGTTCAAGTCGGCGCGGATAAACACACGTTTGCCTGCCAGATCGAGATCGGTGACGCGAATGAATGCCATGGTGGTTTCTCCTGAATGTAAGATTTAAGGGTTGGCGCGGGATTAATCGCGCCAGACCTTAAGGCTCACCAGCCAGATACAAGAAGCAAGATTCAAGTTACAAGGAATTTCCTTGAATCTTGTACCTTGCCCCTTGGAACTGCCTTACTTCGCGACGTGCTCCACGAAACGCAGCATGTTACAGGTGTAGCCGTACTCGTTGTCGTACCAGGCCACGACCTTGACGAAGGTGTCGTCCAGCGCGATACCGGCTTCGGCGTCGAAGATCGACGAGAAGGGGTTACCACGGAAGTCGGTCGACACCACCTTTTCGTCGGTGTAGCCCAGCGTCTTGCTGAGGTCGCCCGACTGGCTGGCCTTCTTCATCGCTGCACAGATGTCGGCGTACTTGGCGGGCTTTTCCAGTTCGACGGTCAGGTCGACCACCGAGACGTCGGAGGTGGGAACGCGGAACGCCATGCCGGTCAGCTTGCCCTTCAGTTCGGGCAGCACCACGCCGACAGCCTTGGCGGCACCGGTCGAGGACGGGATGATGTTCTCCAGGATGCCACGGCCGCCACGCCAGTCTTTCATCGACGGGCCGTCGACGGTCTTCTGGGTCGCGGTAGCGGCATGCACGGTGCTCATCAGGCCGCGCTTGATGCCCCAGTTGTCGTTCAGCACCTTGGCGATGGGTGCCAGGCAGTTGGTGGTGCAGGAAGCGGCCGAGACGATGGCCTCACCGGCATACTTCTGATGGTTCACGCCGTACACGAACATCGGGGTGTCGTCCTTGGAAGGAGCGGACTGGACCACTTTTTTCGCACCCGCATCGATATGCTTCTGGCAGGTTTCCTTGGTCAGGAAAAAGCCGGTGCACTCGATCACGATGTCGGCGCCAACGTCATTCCACTTCAGGTTGGCGGGCTCGCGCTCGGCGGTCAGGCGGATTTTTTTGCCGTTGACGATAAGGTTGTTGCCTTCAACGGCGATGTCGCCCTGGAAGTTGCCGTGCACCGAGTCGTACTTCAGCATGTACGCCAGATAGTCAGGCTCGAGCAGGTCGTTGATGGCGACAACTTCGATTTCGGGGAAGTCCTTGGCGATTGCACGGAAAGCCATGCGGCCAATGCGGCCAAAACCGTTAATACCAACTTTGATAGCCATTTCTCAGTCTCCTTGAAATAAACAGAAATCTTGATCCGCGAAGACGTGAAGCGCACGAAGAAAGTCTTAACTTCGCGCTGCTTCGCGTCCTTTATACCCTTCGGGTATTCGCGGAGCGGGTTACAGAATGCCTTTGACCGCAGCCACCACCGCCTCGGTGGTGATGCCGAAGTGCTTGAACAGCGCCGGAGCCGGAGCCGATTCGCCGAAGGTGTCGATACCGATGACGGCGCCTTCAAGGCCCACGTACTTGCGCCAGAAGTCGGTGACCCCGGCTTCCACCGCGACGCGTGGCAAACCCTTGGTCAGTACGCTGGCCTTGTAGGCGGCGTCCTGACGGTCGAAGGTGTTGGTCGATGGCATGGAGACCACGCGCACCGCGATGCCTTCAGCGGCCAGCGCTTCCTGCGCCTTGACGGCCAGTTCGACTTCGGAACCGGTGGCGATGATGATGGCTTTGGCACCCGCCGCATCCTTCAGCACGTAGCCACCCTTGACAATGTTGGCCAGGGTCGCGGCATCGCGTGTCATGAACGGCAAGTTCTGACGGCTGAGGATATGACACGTGGGGCCATCGCTGCGCTCGACCGAGTGCACCCAGCCGACCATCGTTTCCACGGTGTCGCACGGACGCCAGACGTCGATGTTAGGGATCATGCGCAGGGTGGTGGTCTGTTCGACCGGCTGGTGGGTGGGGCCGTCTTCACCGAGGCCGATGGAGTCGTGCGTGAACACGTGGATCACGCGCTGTTTCATCAGCGCAGCCATGCGGATGGCGTTGCGTGAATACTCTGAGAACATCAGGAAGGTGCCGCCGAACGGCAGCACGCCGCCGTGTAGCGCCATGCCGTTCATGATCGCGGCCATGCCGAATTCACGCACGCCGTAGCTGATGTAGTTGCCAGGATTGCCGTGGCGCACCGGGTGGCAGCCAGTCCAGTTGGTCAGGTTGGAGCCGGTGAGGTCGGCCGAGCCGCCGAGGAATTCGGGCAACGCGGGAGCCAATGCATTGATCGCAATCTGGCTGGCCTTGCGGGTGGCGACGGTTTCCGCCTTGGTGTTGATCGCGGCCAGTTGCTCGGTGACGTGTGCCTTCCAGTTGGCGGGCAGGTCGCCCTTCATGCGGCGCTCGAACTCGGCAGCTTCCGCAGGGTAGGCCGTCTTGTACTCGGCAAACTTGTTGTTCCACAAGGTTTCGAGCCCCTGGCCCTTGGTCTTCGCATCCCAGCCGGCATAGATATCGGCGGGTATTTCAAACGCGTCATGGTTCCAGCCCATGTTCTTGCGGGTAGCCAAGACTTCGTCGTGGCCCAGTGCAGCGCCGTGCACGTCGTGGGTGCCGGCCTTGTTGGGCGAGCCCTTGCCGATGACGGTCTTGCAGCAAATCAGAGTAGGCCGGTCGGTGCTGGCTTTGGCCTTCAGGATTGCCGCTTCGAGGGCGACGACGTCATGGCCGTCGACGTTCGGCACCACGTTCCAGCCATAGGCTTCGAAGCGCTTGGCGGTGTCGTCGGTGTACCAATGCTCGATGTGACCATCGATCGAGATGCCGTTGTCGTCCCAGAACGCGATCAGCTTGTTCAGCTTCCAGGTGCCGGCCAGCGCACAGGCTTCGTGCGAGATGCCTTCCATCATGCAGCCGTCACCCATGAATACATAGGTGTGATGGTCGACGATGGTGTGGTCTGGCTTGTTGAATTCGGCGGCGAGGATTTTTTCCGTCATCGCCATGCCGACCGCGTTGCTAACGCCCTGGCCGAGCGGGCCCGTGGTGGTCTCGACGCCAGGCGCATACCCGTACTCGGGGTGGCCCGGAGTCTTCGAATGCAACTGGCGGAACTGCTTGAGATCGTCTATCGACAGATCGTAGCCGGTCAGATGCAGCAGCGCATAGATCAGCATCGAACCATGGCCGTTCGACCTTGGGGTTGGTAGGGTTATGGCGCATGTGATGGTTCCACAGCGTCTCAGCGATTTCCGCCATGCCCATGGGCGCGCCGGGGTGGCCGGATTTGGCTTTTTCGACGGCATCCATCGCAAGCGCGCGGATGGCGTTGGCCAGGTCGTTACGGGTTGGCATTGCGTTTCCTTCTGCTAAGTAAAATAACGGTCGCACCCCCACCCGTGAAAGCCGTGTACAGACAGCTTGGGTAGAATACGCAAAAACCTCGATTATCCGTCAGCAGGGCAAGCTTTCGCAAGCCACGCCCAAACTGGATGAAAGAGACGTTACGACAAGGACTTAAGCCGGCAAGCTCAAGCGCTGACTCACAATCAAGGCCGTGAAAATATTTTTATTTGGCCAATGCGGCAGCTTATGCGCCCGCCGCTTTCAGCCAGTCGCGCCACAATTCGAACAATTCGGGGCTGGCCGAGGCCACGACGGAACGCTCCCATACGTTGGCGATGTCGAAACTACCCGACAGGCTGGCCAGCCGCCCACCTGCCTCTTCCAGGATCAACGCGCCGGCTGCGTAATCCCACAGTTTCTGCCCGCCATGGACATAGATATCGAAACGGCCGGCAGCCGTGTAGCACCAGTCCAGCGTAGACGCACCGAAATTGCGCTGCGAGGCATATGGCGGCCACGAGGCCAGGCGGCCGGCGAGTGCGCGATCGATTCGCTTCATCTCGACACCGGCGAGCGCGCGACGCAACTCGGTGGCAGGCGCGCGCAAGGGCAGCGGAGTACCGTTCAGGTGGGCACCTTTCCCGCGCTCCGCGCTGAACATTTCGTCGGCAATGGGATCGTACACCACGCCCAGCATGCGCTCGCCCTTGTAGAGATAGGCCACGGACACGGCGAAATACGGCACGCCGGCGACGAAATTGGACGTCCCGTCGATCGGATCGACACACCACAATCCGTCGCGGCCGGCGCTCCAGGCGTCGTGCTGCTGTCGTTCGGTCATTTCCTCGCCCAGTACCGGCACGTTGAGGATTTTTGGCAGCGCCGCTTCCAACGCGGCCTGCGTCACTGCATCGGCCTCGGTGAACAGGCTGCCGTCGACCTTGTGGCTGTACGCCACCTTGAGGAAGCGCGGCGTCACTTCACGCAGCGCAACCTCGCGGACCAGCGACTTGACCTGTTCAAGCACGGTCAAACCCGCACGCAATAACAATAAACAAATTCTTGCTCCCCGCCTGTTGGCGTATGGTGGATTTCGGTTTCGTGGCCAAGCAGGCGGAATGGTGCGCCGAATTCGGCATGTAGCGAGTCGGGCGCATAGCGCACCACGTCCAGCCCCGAGCATTGCAGCGGCCCGCCGGGGCCGAATGTGGCCACGATGACATGACCGCCGGGTTTAACGCTGGCCAGCACCTGCGCCACGTAGCGCGCGCGATCCGCAGGATCGGTCAGGAAATGGAACACGGCGCGGTCGTGCCAGACGTCGTAGCGGGCTGCAGGCAGTTCGGCACGAGTGATGTCCGCGGCGATCCATTGCACCGCATGCGCACGCGCGTCGAGCCGCGTGCGGCTGGTCGCCAGTGCCGATTCGGCAAGATCGAGCACGGTTAGATTACGGTAGCCGGCGTCGAGCAGATCATCCACCAGCATCGACGCGCCGCCGCCGACATCGATGATGTGCGCGGATGGGTCGGTGCAGCCCTCGATCAGGCGCAGCGACGACATCGCATGCGGCTGAAACCAGCTGACCTCGTCGGTCGCTTTGGTGCGGTAAATGCCTTCCCAGTACTGATGGCGATCACTCATGTCATTCCCCTTTCCATTTGATCGAGCAGCCGATGCTGGGAAACTGCTCGGTGGGACCGCACTGAGTGGCGGCAATGTCCTTCATCGCCTCGAACAGGTCGCGACGCACGCCCTCGGGCGCGGTGTCCTTGCGCGATTCGTCGAAACGGCCGCGATACTGCAGCTCGAAACTGCGGTTGAAACCAAAAAAATCGGGCGTGCATACAGCACCATAGGCTTTTGCCACGTCTTGGGTCTCGTCGATGACGTAAGGGAATGGAAAGCCGAATTCGGCGGCCACTTTTTTCATGTTGTCGAACGAGTCCTCAGCATACTCGGCCGGATCGTTCGACATGATGGCGATGGCATGAATGCCATGCGTCTTGAGTTCGGCCAGATCGCGCACCAGACGCGCACGGATCGCCTTCACATAGGGGCAATGGTTGCAGATGAACATCACCAGCAGACCGTTCGGGCCCATTGCGTCGTTCAGCGTCCATTTCCTGCCGTCGACGCCGGGCAAACCGAAGCCGGGGGCCTTCCAGCCAAAATCGCATACCGGGGTGGTGAGGGAAGCCATATCACGCTCCGCAAAAACTCTGGATAACGCCGGCATAATAACAAGATGTCACTGCCGCGCTTCTATCTTGATCAGCCGCTCGCACTCGGCGCCCGCTTCTCCCTGCCAGCCGGCCCCGCACGCCATGCCGCTCGCGCGCTGCGGCTGGCGGTGAACGACACCCTCACCCTGTTCAATGGCGAAGGCGGCGAATATGCCGCACGTATCGAACGCATCAACAAGGACGAGGTGGCAGTCAGCGTCACTAGCTTCGACGACGTCGAACGCGAGTCGTTCCTGCGCGTGATGCTGGCGCAGGGAATCTCGAGCGGCGAGCGCATGGACTACACCTTGCAGAAGGCAGTCGAGCTGGGGGTGGCGGCAATCCAGCCGATCGCCGCCAAACGCAGCGTGGTCAAGCTGGTGGGCGACCGGGCCGACCGCCGCGTCGCGCACTGGCAGGGGGTGGTGGCAAGCGCCTGCGAACAAAGCGGCCGCAACCGGGTACCGACGGTCGCCGCGCCGCTGGCGCTGGCCGACTGGCTGGGACAGCGTGCCGACGGGCGGCTGCTGTTTCTGTCGCCGCTGGTCGCGACACGACTGGCCGACCTGCCGCCACCGGCTACCCGGGACTGGCTGGTGGCCGGTCCCGAGGGCGGTTTCGAGGCCGATGAGATCGCCGCGCTGCATGCCGCAGGTGCCGTTCCAGTCCGACTCGGGCCGCGCGTGTTGCGTACCGAGACCGCCGCACTGGCCGCGCTGGCCGCCATGCAGACCTTGTGGGGTGATTTTTAGGCGCGTGCAGGTACAAAAAAACCGGGCAAATACCCGGTTTTTCAAATCCACATCCGATTACGGACGCAGATAGGCATATCCATGCTCCTGGCGCTCCATAATTTCGACCACGCCCGATTTGACATAACCGATTTTGGCGTTCATGTCCGCCTTGCTGAGCTTCTGGCCGTGCATGGTGTTTTCGCACGCCATCACATGGACGCCCGAGTCGACCGCCTCATCGATGCGGTTGGCCACCTCGGATTCGGCCGTGAGCATGCCGATGCCCGGGCCGTAGGCCACGAGCTCAAGATCGACGTTGTCCTTGCCCAGATCCTTCTGAATATTCCTGATGTTGTTTAGCGCCAGATTCCAGGTAGCGGGATTGGCATCGCTGACCTGGACCACCAGTTTTGCCTTGCCAGCGGCGTGAGCAGCCTGGGCGGCGATCGGCAAGGCCAAGGCACCCATCATCAACGCACCACCCAGCAGCGCACCCACCCATTTGCTCGTCTGCTTCATTTTGTCTCCTTCGGTCGTTGATGCGGTTTAATGTAGTCGCATCTTGTATGACGCAAAGCACGCCTGTTTTATTCCATTTATTTTGATGCGGGAAAGCCGGCGTCATCCAGTTTCGCAGGGTTTTCTGTATCCTTGCCCTAAAGACTCCTCCGTTCCCGACCATGTCATTAAAAGACACCACCCATTTCGTCCACTGGTTCCGCTCGGCCGCGCCATATATCCACGGTTTCCGCGGCAAGACCTTCGTCATTGCGTTTGGTGGCGAACTGGTGGCGGACGGAGGATTCGTGCAGCTGGCGCACGACGTCAACCTATTGAACAGCCTGGGCGTTCGACTGGTGCTGGTACATGGCGTGCGGCCGCAGGTCGAGGCGCGGCTGACCGAAAACGGCGCTGTAATCCGCTATGTAAGCGGCCTGCGCGTCACCGACGAAAACGCGCTGGCCTGCGTCAAGGAGGCCGCCGGCACGGTGCGGGTCGAGATCGAGGCCCTGCTGTCGCTGGGGCTCGCCAACACGCCGATGGCAGGCGCCGGCATCCGCGTGGCCTCGGGCAATTTCGTTACAGCCAAACCTATCGGCGTGATCGAGGGGGAAGACCTGCTGCATACCGGAGAAGTTCGCAAGATCGACGCCGCCGCTATTCGCAGACGGCTGGACCAGCACGATATCGTGCTGCTCTCGCCCATCGGCTACTCACCGACCGGCGAGATTTTCAACCTTAGCCTGGAGGACGTGGCCACCCAGGCCGCGATCGAACTGGCGGCCGACAAGCTGGTCTTCCTGATTGACACCGAGGGCGTGCCGGACAAGGGTCGCACGATCCACAATGCGCTGACCGTCAACGAGGCACGGCAGGTGCTGGAACAGGCAGGACGCAGCAAGGCCCGCAAATTGCCCGAGGACGTGACCTACTACCTTCCCTGTGCGATCACTGCCTGTACCCAGGGCGTCAAGCGTGCTCACCTCGTCAGCCGCCACCGCGATGGTGCACTGTTGTCCGAACTGTTCACCCGCGAGGGCGTCGGTACCCTCATCACGCCGGCGCCGCTGGAAACCTTGCGCACCGCCACCATTGACGATGTCGGTGGCATCCTGGGCCTGATCGAACCGCTCGAGCGCGACGGCCTTCTGGTGCGGCGCCCGCGCGAACTGCTGGAAATGGAGGTCGAACGTTTTCTGGTGCTCGAATCCGATGGTATCGTCGCGGGTTGTGTCGCACTCTATCCCTTCCCCGAGGAACAGGCGGCCGAACTCGCCTGCCTGGCCGTTTCCGTCGAATATCGAGGGCGCGGCTTCGGCGATCTGCTGCTGGCCGAAGCCGAAAAAAGAGGCAAAAAAGCGGGATTCAAGCAGCTGTTCGTGCTGACCACACGTACCGAGCACTGGTTCGAGGAGCGGGGCTTCGTCGACAGCAGCCCTGATCATCTGCCCCGGAGCAAACAGGCCTTGTACAACTACAAACGGAAATCCAAGGTTCTGCAAAAAAAACTGTAAATAAGGAAAGCCCGCTTGTATCGATTTTCCCAACGGCTGCGGAGAGCCGGAGCCTGTATCCATGCACTCGGTTATTTTGCCGGTACGCGACACCTGTTCGGCCGAGCTGCGCAGCATGTGTCGCGGCTCCGGTTCATCACGGGTGCGCTGTCGGCAGCGCTAGCCCTGTCGCTCATCGCCCATGCCCAGGCCACGCCGGTGGACACGCCGCTGATCTTTGGCATCTTTCCCAATATGACAGCCAAACAGACGCTCGAGATCTACGAGCCGCTGGTGAAGCAAATGGAAAAGCGTCTGCAAAGACGGATCGTCATCTATACCGCGCGCGACTTCACGACGTTTGTCGCGCGCACCCGGCAGGGTGACTACGACATCCTGCTCACTGCCCCCCACCTGGCCTGGCTGGCCCGGCAGGATGCGGGCTATCGACCGCTGTTGAAGTATGCCCAGCCCGCACACGGCCTGCTGGTCGTCAAGAATACCGGCCCCTACCGGGTAGTGGAGGACTTGCGTGGCCAGAACATCGCTATCCCTGACCCCATTGCCGTGACGGCCCTGGCCGTGCAAGCCGACATGGCGGCGCTCGGACTCCGGCCTAATGTCGATTACCGGATGAAGGACTATGGTTCGCACCTCAATGCCGTGATGCAGGTCATCAATGGACGCACGGCGGCAGCCATGCTCGGCTCGCATTACTACAGGCTGCTGCCTGACGGGATCCGTAAACAACTTCGTATCGTCATCGAGACACCCCCGTTTTCCAGCCTGATGTATTTGACCCATCCTCGTCTGCGCGACCGCGAAGCGAACTTAATCCGCCAGGCATTGCTCGATTTTGCCGCCACACCGCAAGGCAAGGCTTTTTTGCAGGGCGGCGGATATGGGGGATTCGTCCCCGTGGATGGCAGTGAATTACGCGCGTTCCGCCCCTATGCGCTGCAGGCAGAGAAAATGATGCGGGCGGCGCATTGAAGGCCTGGTTCGGCCGCCTCTCCCTGCGCTACAAGCTTACGCTCGTTGCGCTGGGCGTGGAGGCGCTGATGCTGGCATTCCTGATCATCAACGGTGTCCATCTCACCAGTGCGGAATTGCAGCAGCAAGCCGAGCATCGCGTCCAGAACATGGGGAAAATCCTGGCTGCCGTCCTGCTGGCGCCGCTTTCGCAGCAGGACGACGTCAGAGTGCGCGACATCGTCGAAACCATGCAAAGCGAAAGCGATCTGAAAATGATCGAGGTGCGCGACGGCAAGCGGCGGATCGTGCACCATGCCGGCACCGAGGGTGTGGACACCGATTTTCGCCTGACTCTGCCGATCGAGTTTGCCGGCCAGCGCTATGGCGACATCGCGCTGGTGCTGTCGGGTGATTTCATCCAGCAGGCCCGCAGCCGCTATCTTCGGCAAAGCCTGCTCATTGCAGCAGCAGCCCTGCTGCTGACGGGCTTTCTGCTGGCGCTTTCCGTCGGTAGCGTGATCCGCCGCTTCGATGTACTCACCCGCGCCAGCAAGCGCATTGCGCAAGGCGATCTGGACGTGAAACTGAGTGATGCAGGCGAAGATGAAATCGGCCAGCTGATTAATACTTTCAATCACATGGCCGAATCGGTGCGCTTCAATATCGATCGCGCACGAGAAAATGAAGCGCGCTTTCATGCTATCGCCGATTACACCCACGATCTCGAATTCTGGTTGTCGGCCGATGGCAAGCTTCTGTGGGTGAACCCCTCGGTTGAGCGCATGATCGGCCATAGCGTCGACGAATGCATGGAACAAATGAATTTCCCAATGGACATCATCCATCCGGAAGACCGTTCCGCAGCGGAGGTTCAACTGCGGCAGGCGTTGCGTGGCACCTCCGGCCAGGGATATGCCTTGCGCGTCTGCCGCAAGGATGGCGGGCATTTCTGGGCAGCGGTGAACTGGCAGCCGATCCATGACTACGGTGGGGTGTATCAGGGCATCCGTGCCGGCATCCACAGCATCGACGACCTCAAGGCGACCGAAGCCAACCTGCGTCAGGCCATCAACGAGCTGCGCGTGGCGGAAGGCCTCAAAAGCCGCTACCTGGAAGAGACCGAACAGGAACGCGCCCGACTGGTTTCGTTGCTGTCGGCGATGAATCTGGGCATTCTGTTCGTTGCCGCCGACGGCCGGGTGATCTATCACAATCCCGCATTCAGCCGCATGTGGATGATCGACGAGGAAATCCATCTGATTGGCCTGCCGGTGCACGAGGTGCTGGCCAAATCGACCTCGATGCTGGTGCGCCCCGATCATTTTTCCAAGCACCTGCTGTCCGTGCTGGAAACGCGCGAGCAATCGGACAGCTATGAAATCCAGATGACCGACGGGCGCGTCATCACCGAGCTCGATTACCCGGTGCGCGACCGCGAAAGCCGCTTCATCGGCCATCTGTGGATTTACGAGGACATCACGCGCGAACGTCAGACAGCCGAGCAGTTGGTGTACCTTGCCGAACGCGACGCGCTGACCGGGCTCTACAATCGCCATCGCTTCCAGCAGGAACTGGCGCGCACCATGCTGGACAGCGACCGCCACCAGACGCCGTGCGCCGTCATGTTCTTCGACCTCGACGAGTTCAAGACCATCAACGACAGTTACGGCCACCGCGCCGGAGATGCGTTGCTGATCCGGGTAGCTAGTGAAATCGGCACGCTGGTGCGACGCAATGAAGTCCTGGCACGTCTGGGGGGCGACGAATTCGCCATACTGCTGCCGTCGATCCAGGGAAACGAAGCCGAAGTGCTGGCCGACCGGGTCGTGCGCGCGATCGCGCAGATTCCGTTCCGCTTCGAGGGCCAGAATCTGCGGCTCACCACCAGTCTCGGCATCGCCTACTATCCTGGGCATGCCAGCGAGGCCGACGACCTGGTCGCGCGCGCCGACATCGCCATGTACCAAGCCAAGGACGCTGGCAAGAACACCTGGCGGGTATTCCGCGCGGATATCGAGGCCGACACCGAAATGCGCTCCCGCCTGTCGTGGGGCGAGCGCATCAGCAACGCGCTCGACAAAGGTCTGTTCCAGCTGCATTTCCAGGGCGTGTATCGGGCTGAAGACGGCACCCTGTCCCACCTCGAAGCGCTCATCCGCATGATTGACGAGCGCAATCCCGGCCAGCTCATCTTGCCGGGGCACTTCATCCAGCTGGCTGAGAAAAGTGGGCGCATCCTCGACATTGACCGCTGGGTAATCCATGAAACCCTGCGCCGGCTGGCTGAGAACCCGGCCATTCCCTCGATCGCGTTCAACCTGTCGGGGCGATCGCTATCCGAACCCGGTCTACCGCAATACATCGACGACGAGCTGCGCCAGAGCGGCGTCAACCCCACTCGACTGATCGTCGAGATCACGGAAACCGCGGCTGTATCCGATCTGCACGATGCGCAGCGCATGATCGAGGCACTGCGTCAGCTCGGCTGCGGTGTCTGCCTCGACGACTTCGGCGTCGGCTTCGCCTCCTTTGCGTACCTGAAGCACCTGCACGTCGACATCATCAAGATCGACGGCATCTTCATCCGCGACCTGACCAATGACCCCGACAACCAGGTGTTCGTCCAGGCCATGGTCAGCGTCGCACTCGGCCTTGGCAAGGCCGTGGTTGCAGAATATGTCGAGGACGGCCCGACGCTTGCCCTGCTGCGTCGGTTTGGCGTTGATCTGGTGCAGGGCTATTTCCTCGACCGGCCGATTCTCGACCACCCGGCGCTGAAACTCGCTGCCTAGCCACACACGCAGCAGGCGGCAAACCGGACCTGCCGCCGTCGCACAGGCAAAATGTTAAAATGCTGCGTTTTTCCCGCATCCCAGGATTTTCGCCGTGCTCACCGCTTCCAGCATCACCCTTCAATTTGCCGCCAAGCCCCTGTTCGAAAATGTCAACGTCAAGTTCGGCGACGGCAACCGCTATGGCCTGATTGGCGCCAACGGCAGCGGCAAGTCGACCTTCATGAAAATTCTCGCTGGCGAGCTGGAACCGACCGCCGGCAACGTCGCGCTCGACCCCGGCGAGCGCATGGCCTGGCTGCGTCAGGACCAGTTCGCCTACGAGGACCAGCGTGTACTCGACGTGGTGATGCAGGGCCATGCCGACATGTGGCGGGTGATGCAGGAAAAGGACGCGATCTACATGAACCCGGAGGCGAGTGAGGACGACTACCTGCACGCCGCCGAACTCGAAGCCCACTTCGGCGAAATGGGCGGTTACGACGCCGAAGCACGCGCCGGCCAGTTGCTGCTCGGCGTCGGCATTCCGATCGATCAGCACAACGGCACCATGAGCCAGATCGCGCCGGGCTTCAAGCTGCGCGTGCTGCTGACGCAGGCGCTGTTCTCCAATCCCGACATCCTGCTGCTTGACGAACCAACCAACAACCTCGACATCAACACCATCCGCTGGCTGGAAAATGTCTTGAACGAGAGCAACGCCACCATCGTCGTCATCTCGCACGACCGCCATTTTTTGAACCAGGTCTGTACCCACATGGCCGATCTCGACTACGGCACCATCAAGGTCTATCCCGGCAACTACGACGACTACATGCTGGCCTCGACACAGGTCAAGGAACGTCAAGCCAGCGCTAATGCCAAGGCCAAGGACAAGGTCGCCGAGTTGCAGGAATTCGTGCGCCGCTTCTCGGCCAACAAGTCGAAAGCGCGCCAGGCCACCAGCCGCATGAAGATGATCGACAAGATCAAGATCGAGGACTTCAAGCCCAGCTCGCGGCAGAACCCCTATATCCGCTTCGAACCGGAAAAGCTGCTGCACCGTCGTGCACTCGAGGTTGAAAACCTGAAGTTCGGCTACGACGACACCGCGCTATTTTCCAACATGAATTTCTCGCTGGAAGCGGGGGAAAAAATGGCCGTCATCGGCGGCAACGGCGTCGGCAAATCGACGCTGATGAAGCTGCTGATGAATGAACTCACGCCGCAGTTCGGCGAAGTGCGCTGGAGTGAAAATGCCAGCATCGGGTATTTCTCGCAGGATCACATCTCCGACTTCGACAGCGACCTCAACCTCACCGACTGGATGCACCAGTGGACCCAGTCCGGCGACGACGAGCAGGTGCTGCGCGGCATCCTCGGGCGCCTGCTGTTCTCCGGCGACGACGTCAAGAAATCGGTTCGCGTGCTGTCTGGTGGCGAAAAGGGCCGCATGCTCTACGGCAAGCTGATGCTCGGCCGCCACAATGTGCTGGTGATGGACGAACCGACCAATCACATGGACATGGAGTCGATTGAGTCGCTGAACCTCGCGCTCGACCTGTTCAAGGGCACGCTGATCTTCGTCTCGCACGACCGCCTGTTCGTGTCCAGCCTCGCCACCCGCATCCTCGAAATCACGCCCGAAGGCGTCGAGTTCTACATGGGTACCTACGACGAATACCTGCATTCGAAGGGCCTCGAATGAGCGAAGTCGTCGCTACGCGCCGGTTGCACCGTTGTTCCGGTCAATCGGGGCGACGACATGGCGGCGCTGGCGCAACAGCATCCTGCGCCCGAACTGGTCTTGGTCGCGGTGGCCGAAGCCGATCTGCATACCGTGCTGGCGGCGTTGCCCGAAATCTGGAAACCGTGCGCCGCGCTGATCCAGAATGAACTACTGCCGCACGACTGGCAGGAACACCGCTATACGGACCCCACCGTGATTTCGGTCTGGTTCGAAAAGAAAAAAGGCACCGACGCCAAACCGCTGATCGCCTCACCGGTGGCGGGTCGGGGCGCGGCCCTGCTGTGCCGGGCGCTCACGGCCATCGATCTGCCATGCCGCCAGGTGTCTCTTGGCGCCGACCTGTTGTTCGAGCTGGTGCGCAAGAACGTCTACATCCTCACCACCAACATCGCCGGCCTGAAAACCGGCGGCACGGTATCGCAACTGTGGGCGCAGCACGAAG
>CAJDWX010000004.1_pt1 | contig 29954 bp, 33 predicted proteins | sample 7391741 | NCBI WGS metagenome assembly CAJDWX01 (sample SAMEA7055741, study PRJEB34461) | soil metagenome | biome: terrestrial ecosystem; feature: Peninsula; material: soil | place: Antarctica | collected 2016
TGATGAGAGATGAATTGAGTCGTGCCGGTGGGCGCCGCGGCGTTGCATTGCAGCAGTCATTGCTGCGTTACACCCAGGCGCTAATGACACAAACCGCGCAGACCGCTGTCTGTAATCGCCATCATTCGATCGAGCAGCAACTCTGCCGCTTTCTGTTGCTGAGCCTTGACCGCCTCTCATCAAACTCGTTGATCATGACGCAGGAACTGATCGCCAACATGCTGGGCGTGCGCCGCGAAGGCGTGACCGAGGCCGCCGGACATTTGCAACGCGACGGTCTGATCCGATACAGCCGCGGCCATATCGAGGTGCTTGACCGGCCAGGGCTGGAAAACGTGGTCTGTGAATGCTACGCGGTGGTCAAAAACGAATACGATCGACTGCTTGACGAACCTCTCCACGCCCTTGACCAATCCGGAATCTAGTCTGAACCACGCTGGCCAGTGCCATATGGCGAAAACGAAAAACAGCCTGGATAGCGACCGTCTAATGGCCGGACTGCACCGGAATTTCGGTCAACGTATGCAGACGCTGGTACAGCGCGGTCTGCGCCTTGCCGCTATCACGCCTCTTCTGCTTGCCGGCTGTGGCACCTTGCCGAAAATCAATCCCGACCTGGCGCTGCCTTCGGCCCACGCCATCCGGATGGAGGGGGCGCACGGGGCTCTATCCAACCAACAAAGCAAGGCGATCCTGACCCGGCTCAAGCTCGGGACCGAAAACACGCAGATTTTTGACCGTCATCTGGCACTGGAGCAGGAAATTGGCGGCAGTCCACTGGTGGTGGGCAACAAGGTGGAGCTGCTGCTGGATGGGCCAGCCACGTATGCCTCCATGTTCGTGGCAATCAACGGAGCCCGCGACCATATCAATCTGGAAACCTACATCCTGGAAGCGGATGAGATCGGCCAGAGCCTCGTCGATGCGCTGCTGGTCAAGCAGGCCACGGGCGTACAGATCAACCTGATCTATGACAGCGTGGGTTCGCTTTTCACACCCAAGGAATTCTTCCAGCCGCTGGAGGACGCCGGGGCTCATGTACTGGAATACAACCCGATCAACCCACTCAATACCCGCAAGGGCTGGGCGCTCAACGAACGCGATCATCGCAAGCTGCTGGTGGTGGATGGCCGGATCGCCTACGTCGGTGGGATCAATATCAGCAGCGTGTATTCAGCCGGCTCGTTCGCCAAACCTTTTTCACACCGCAAAAAGCCCCGGGATGAGCGGAACGGTCCGACCTGGCGCGATACCCAGCTGCGTATCGAAGGCCCGGTGGTGGCAGAATTCCAGAAGCTCTTCATGGCGACCTGGGACAAGCAGAAAGGCGTTGCACTGAGCGGCAGCGGTTATTTCCCACCACTCGGCAACAAAGGCCCGGAAGTCGTGCGCGCCATCGGCAGTTCACCCGACGACGCCTACAGCCTGATGTATGTGACCTTGATATCGGCCATCAACAGTGCGGAAAGCCAGATCTACCTGACCAATGCCTATTTCCTGCCCGACCCACAGCTGTTGGCCGCGCTCAAGGGTGCCGTAACGCGCGGCGTGGATGTGAGGCTGCTGCTGCCCGGCAAATCGGATTCCGATCTGGTGCTGAACGCCACACGTTCGTTTTATCAGGAAATGCTGAGTGGCGGCATCAAGATCTATGAACACCAGGATGCACTGCTTCATTCGAAGACCGCGATGATAGACGGCGTGTGGTCCACGGTCGGCTCCACCAATCTGGACTGGCGCAGCCGCCTGAACAACCAGGAGATCGACGCCGTGATTCTGGGACAGGATTTCGGCAGCCGCATGCAGGTCATGTTCGATCAGGACCTGCAGGCCTCCAGGCAAATCACCCTGAAAAACTGGGAAAATCGCTCTCTGCTGATGCGTATGAAGGAAGCGGGTGCACGTTTATGGGCGCGCTTCCTGTGAGCATGGTCCGCAACAGGTGGCGAGTGTTAGCCGCCCTGCTGCTGGCCTGTCTGGGCCATACCCAACCTGTGCTGGCAGCGGACGACGCAGCGAACTTGCGCGATACGCAGCAGCGCCTGACACCACAACTCAACCACAATCCGTTTCAGCGTCAGTTGTACCTGGTTTCAACAGAGTCGGCATCCACGCTCAAGGGCGATATTTATGCTGTCGTGGATTATCCCTTCGCTACCGTAAACGGCGCACTCAATGACCCGAAACGCGGGCCGGCCAACTGGTGCGATGTGCTGATGCTGCACCTGAACACCAAGTCTTGCGGCACCTCGACAGTCAGCCAGGGCAGCCTGCTGAGCGTGAATATCGGCAGGAAAGTCGAACAGGCGCTGTCCGATACCTACCGCGTGCAATTCAATTACCGCACTGCCGCCGCCAGCTCTGACTATTTCCGGGTGGAACTCAGCGCCGACAGCGGTCCGCTACGCACGAAGGATTATCGGATCGTTCTGGAAGCCGTCGCCATTCAAGGCAATCGCACTTTCCTGCACCTGACCTACGGATACAGCTACGGCATGGCCGGGCGGATGGCCATGCAAACCTATCTGGCCACTGTGGGCAGCAACAAGATCGGCTTTACGCCGACCGGTGGCCCGGCCGCCTCTCCAACCGGTTACATCGGCGGGGTGCGCGGTGCGCTGGAACGCAATGCCATGCGCTACTACCTCGCGATCGACACCTACCTTGGCGCGCTGTCCAGCGCGCCGGACGCGCGTCAGGAGCTGCGAATGACCAACTGGTTCAACGCGACCGAGCGCTATGCGCGACAACTGCATGAAGTGGAGCGGCCGGAATACATGCAGATGAAGCGCAAGGAATATCAGGCCAGCAAGGCGATCAACCCTGGACGGTTTTAGGGAAATGTGGTGAACACTGGGCGTTCTGCTTCGAACGCCTGACCCGTTGCGGGTACGGACATGCCGCGCTGCGCCGTATGAGATATCGAAAGGAACCATCGTGCATGTATTGCCTGTTTCTTCCGGGCGCCCGCAATCGCGAGGGGAAGAGATCGCAAACAGCATCAGCCACGGCTTGGCGCTGGTCGCCGCGCTCGTCGGAACGCCGTATCTCCTCATAGATGCAGGTCGCCGCGCAGACGCTTATTTCGTCATAGGTGCGAGCGTCTTCGCGGCAACCATGATTCTTCTTTACCTGTCCTCCGCCCTTTACCATGCCTTACCCGTCGGCAAGGCCAAGCGCGTCTTTCGGCTCATCGAGCATTCCGCCATTTTTCTGTTGATTGCGGGCACCTACACACCCTTCACGCTTGGGGTGCTGCGCGGCGCATGGGGCTGGACGCTCCTGGGGCTGGTCTGGGGTCTTGCCGCGATAGGGGTAGTGCTGAAGATCTCCAACAAGGGCCAACATCCGATTCTCTCCACCAGTCTGTATTTGCTGATGGGATGGCTGATCGTTATCGCCGCCAAACCCCTGGTTGCCGGCGTGCCGGCGATGGGTCTGCTCTGGCTGGTTGCGGGTGGCCTGGCCTACACGCTGGGCGTGGTTTTCTTCGCCCTTGATTCGCGACTGAAGTATGGCCACCTGATCTGGCATCTGTTAGTCATGACGGGCACCGCATGCCATTATTTCGCCGTGCTCGGCTATGCGGCCTGACACGTGAGTCGCTGCTTGCACACCTGATCAGATGGGCTTGTTCAAGGAAACCCGGGCGGCGGAAGACGTGCTGGAGACCGCCCGGACGCTCGTCGAAAAAATGGTGGAAGCGATCGAAAGGCTCAAGACCGATAAGGGCGAGACGAATCAGCCGTAAAAGACCCCGAATGAGCCTTGCCCGAACGACGACCGATTTGTCAGTTTGCCGGGTATGGCCCGGCTCTCTCTAGCCGAACGTCAGGCCCATCGCCTCCCGTACATCGCGCATGGTGTCGCGCGCCAGTTCCTGCGCATTTTCGCAGCCGTCGGCGAGAATGTTGCGTACCTGGTCGGGATTGTCTTCGTAATACTGCGCACGCTCACGAATCGGCGCGAGTTCGGCCAGTACGGCGTCGATCACGGGCTGCTTGCATTCGAGGCAGCCAATCCCGGCACTGGTGCAGCCCTCGGTGACCCACTGCCGGGTGGTATCGTCGGAATACACCAGATGAAATTGCCACACCGGGCAATTGAGTGGATTGCCGGGGTCGGTGCGACGCACTCGTGCAGGGTCGGTCGGCATGGTACGGATTTTCTTGGTGACCATCTCGGGGTCTTCACGCAGAGCAATGGTGTTGCCGTAGGACTTGGACATTTTCTGGCCGTCGAGCCCGGGCATTTTCGAAGCTTCGGTGAGAAGCGCATTGGGCTCGACGAGGATCATCTTGCCGGACCCCTCGAGATAGCCGAACAGGCGTTCGCGATCATTCAGTGACAGATTCTGTGCATCGTTCAACAACGCCTTGGCCGATTCCAGCGCCTCGTCGTCGCCCTTCTCCTGATAGGCGGTGCGGCATTCCTCGTAGAGTCGCGCCTTCTTCGATCCGAGCTTCTTGACCGCGGCGCGCGACTTGTCCTCGAAACCCGGCTCGCGCCCGTACATGTGGTTGAAGCGACGCGTCAGTTCGCGGGTGAATTCGATATGCGGAACCTGGTCTTCGCCGACTGGCACCCGGTTGGCACGATAGATCAGAATGTCGGCGCTCATCAGCAGCGGATAGCCGAGAAAACCGTAGGTCGAGAGATCCTTGTTGGCGAGCTTTTCCTGCTGGTCCTTGTAGGTGGGCACGCGTTCCAGCCAGCCGAGCGGCGTCATCATCGACAACAGCAGATGTAACTCGGCGTGTTCGATCACGCGCGACTGCACGAACAATGTCGCCTGCGCCGGATCGACGCCCGCCGCGAGCCAGTCCACCACCATCTCGCGTGCGTTCTCCTCGATCCCTTGTGGGCTGTCGTAGTGCGTGGTCAACGCGTGCCAGTCGGCGACGAAGAACAGGCACTGATATTCATTCTGCAGGCGCAGCCAGTTTTTCAGAACGCCGTGGTAGTGGCCAAGATGCAGGCGCCCGGTGGGGCGCATGCCAGAGAGAACACGATCAGAATACATGGTAGGTGAGTAGTATGCGGTAAGTGGTGAAAGGTAAAGGGTAGGCGGCGGGGAAGTCAGGACAGCACGAGCTGAATCAGGCCGATCAACTGGGTGGATTCGAGGCCGGTGACCAACGCGGTCAGACCGATCAAAACGCTGATGAGTGGCCACAGGATGTAGCCGAGTATGCCGGTGAACAACAGGCCGAGCAGGATGAACAGGCCATATGGCTCCAGCCGCGCGAACTGCATCGCCTGCTTCACCGGCAGCAGGCTGACGGCGATGCGGCCACCGTCGAGCGGCGGCAGCGGGATCAGGTTCAGCGCCATCAGGATGACGTTGATGAACACACCTGCCGCGCCCATCAGCATCAGCGGCGCACTGACAAAGCTGCTTCCCAGCGCATGGCCGAGCTGGATCATCAGGGCCCAGAACACGGCCATGACAAAGTTGATGCCGGGGCCGGCAGCCGCGACCCATAGCATGTCCTGCTTGGGCCGGCGCAGGAGGGAGAAGTTGACCGGCACGGGCTTGGCCCAGCCAAACAGGATCATGCCACCGCCCAGCAGCTTGCTGGTCAGCAGGATTACCAGTGGCACCAGAATGGTTCCCACCGCGTCGATGTGCTTGAGCGGATTGAGGGTGATACGGCCTGCCGCTGCCGCCGTCATGTCGCCGAAGAAACGCGCCACGTAACCGTGTGCGGCTTCATGCAGGGTGATTGCAAAAATCACCGGCAGGGCGAACACCGCGATTTTCTGAATCAGCGTGGGGGTGAGGCCGCAGGCGCCACCGTCGATGACCAGATCGACGAGGTGCTCCAGCCGTTCACGGATTTCCCACGGTTCGGTCAGCGGCACGTCTTCGCCGTGCAGCAGCAGCGTGGATGACAGAATGGGCTCGCCGAGTTCGGCCAGCAGCGCCTGCACGATGGGATGCGCGGGTACCCGGAGACCGATGGTGTCGTGCTTTTTGTGCAGCAGGCGTTTCGGCACTTCACGGGTGCCACGCAGGATGAAAGTGTAGGCCCCCGGGGTGTGCATCTTGAGGAAACGGAACTGGGCGTTGTTGACCTGCGCGTAGCGTCCGAGTTCGGACAGATCGCGGCAGATCAGCGTGAGATCGTGCTCCGTATCGAGCCCACGCACTGACAGCAGCCGCATCGCCGCTTCCTTGTCCCCGATTTTGCAGCCCAGTGCATAGCAGGAATCGGTGGGATAAACGATCACGCCCCCGCGCTTGAGAATGTCGACCGTCTGCTGGATCAGCCGGGGCTGCGGGTTTTCTGCGTGAATATTGAAAAATTGCGCCATAAATCGTCAGTTTGGGGGAAGGGAAGAAAAGGGTTCAAGTTCGGGCCAGCCTTGCCAGACCGGTTGGCAGTAATGCGGTAGTGCCGGCAGGCGGCCGAGGTCGATGCCCTCGCCCGGCGCATGAAAATCCGCCCCGCGCGAAGCCTTGAGACCGAAGGCGCGGGCGAGGTCGGCAAACTTGCCGTATTCGGAAGGATGGTGGCTGCCGGTAATGACCTCGATGCCCTCGCCGCCGAGCGCGCGGAAGGCATCCAGCAGCAGGTGCAGTTCGCGTGTCTTGAAGTCATAGCGGCCCGGGTGTGCGATCACGGCCATGCCGCCACTGGCACGAATCCAGCCGACGGCGTTTTCCAGCGAGGTCCATTCGTGCTCAACGTAACCAGGATTGCCGCGCGTCAGAAAACGGCGGAACGCTTTGCGCATGTCGGGCGCATACCCCTGCGCCACCAGCCAGCGGGCGAAGTGCGTACGGCCCACCATCTGCTTGTTGGCGGCATAGTCGAAAGCGCCTTGATACGCACCGACAATGCCGGATCGCGCCAGATCGTCACTCATGCGCTGCGCACGCTCGATACGGCCTGTGCGAATTTCGTACAGGCCGTCGGCCAGCCCGGGATGAACAGGATCAATACGCAGGCCGACGATATGTACCGTGTGGCCGCCCCAGCTCACCGAAATCTCGACGCCGGGAATCAGCGTCAATCCGGTTTCGTCCGCGGCCACCTGCGCGACGGCAAGCCCCGACACGTCGTCGTGGTCGGTCAGCGCAAGCACCTGAACGCCGTTGGCGGCCGCACGTGCGACCACATCGGTGGGTGACAATACGCCGTCTGATACGTTGGAATGGCAATGCAGATCGATATTGATCATCGATGATCGGGTCTGGCGACCAGCGCCAAAAGCGCTTGGTCAGGAGGGGGAATCATAGCAAAATACGCAATCGTCCGAATTACGGCGGTCTGCAAGGCTCAACCATAATGAAAAAACTGCTGTTCGATCTCTTCCCCATCATCGTTTTTTTCATCGCCTACAAGATAGGCGATGCCAACGCCGAAGCCACGCGCACCTTCATGGCGAGCCTCGGTCTGCCCCTGCTGGGCAGTGCTGGCGAGAAGCCTGGCATCTATCTCGCCACGCTGATCGCCATCGTTGCCAGCGTCGGGCAGATCGCCTGGGTCAAGCTGCGCGGGCGCAAGGCCGACACCATGATGTGGGTCAGCCTCGGGATCATCGCGCTGTTCGGCGGCGCCACCTTGTGGCTGCACGACGAGAGCTTCATCAAGTGGAAGCCGACCGTGCTGTACTGGATTTTTGCCGGCATCATTTTCGGGTCTGCCCTACTCGGTCGCAACGTCATCAAAAGCCTGATGAAGGAACAGATGGAACTTCCTGACGCTGCCTGGGGTCGGTTGAATGCGAGTTGGGGCGGATTTTTCGCCTTCATGGGGGTTGCAAATCTGTTTGTCGCCTTCAACTTCTCGACCGACACCTGGGTAAATTTCAAGCTGTTCGGCAGCCTGGGACTGATGCTGGTGTTTGTAATCGGTCAAAGCATGATGCTGACTCGCTATCTCGACAAGGAAGAAAAGCAATAATGTTCTATGCCATCGTCGGCCAGGATACGACCGACAGCCTCGAGCGGCGACTTGCCGCTCGCCCCGCCCATGTGGAACGTCTGCACGCGTTGCAGCAGGCAGGACGCTTGTTGCTGGCCGGCCCGTTTCCGGCCATCGACAGCAATGACCCCGGGGCTGCGGGGTTTACCGGTAGCCTGATCGTCGCCGAATTCAACACACTCACCGAAGCCCAGGCCTGGGCCGAGACCGATCCCTACGTGACGGCAGGCGTCTACGCCAGCGTCAGCGTCAAACCCTTCAGGAAAACCTTCCCCGCATGAACACGCCCGACCAGATCCGCCAGCGCCTTGCCGCGCTGGAGCCTGAAACCTACACGCTGGAAGACGAAAGCGCCCAGCACAAGGGCCACGCCGGTGCGGCTTCGGGCGGCGGGCATTACCGTCTTGTTCTGGTGTCGCCCAAATTCCGTAATCTTTCCACCCTCGCCCGCCACCGACTGGTCTTCGAAGCCATGGGCGAACTCATGCACCACGAGATCCATGCGTTGTCGATCACTGCCTTAACCCCCGAAGAACTCTAAAAGGAATCCGAATGCGTCTTGCCCTTATCCCCACCCTGATCATGCTGGCGTTCACGCCGCTGGCTCAGGCACAAACGACTGCACCTGCGGCTCCTGCCACGCCGGCCGCCGCCACCAACAAGCCGCTGGCCGTGGTCAACGGCAAGAAAATTCCTGCCATCTATGGCGAACTGGTCAAGCGCGAAATGGCCCAGGGCCAGCCCGATTCCCCACAGCTTGATGAACGTGTGCGCGACTCCCTGATCAACCTGGAGCTGCTGTCGAACGCTGCCCTCAACAAGGGACTTGACAAGGACCCGCAACTGGCGGCCGCGCTCGACATCCGTCGCAAGGATCAGCTTGCCAAGGCCTATCTGGAGGATTATGTCAAGGCCCACCCGGCCACCGACGCCGAAGTCCAGGCCATGTATGACAAGGCCAAAACGGAGCCGATGGAACCGGAATACAAGGCCGACCATATCCTGGTGAAAACCGAAGCCGAGGCCAAAAAACTGATCGCTGAACTTAACGGCAAAAAGGCCAAATTTGAGGATCTGGCGAAGAAATACTCCCAGGATCCCGGCTCGGCCAAGACGGGCGGCGCGCTGGACTGGTCCGATCGGCGTGCCTTCGTGCCCGAATTCGCCGATGCACTGGCTGGCCTAAAGAAAGGCGAAACCACCAAAACCCCGGTGAAGACGCAATTCGGTTACCACATCATCCGTCTCAACGATACGCGCACGCCCAAGCTGCCGCCGCTGGATACCGTGCGGACTGAAATCGTCAAACAGATTCAGCAGCAGCGCATCCGTGACGCCATCACGGCAGTACGTACCGGTGCAAAAATCGAGTAATCCGCTAATAATATTAGACGGGGTATCGTCCCGTCTTCACTGATAAGGGAGCCGATCATGGCCAGCAAAGACTACAACCACCTGCAAGACGTTTTCCTCAACACACTGCGCAAGGAACGCATCCCGGTTTCGGTGTTTCTCGTCAACGGAATCAAGCTCATGGGTCGAATCGAATCTTTCGACCAGTTTGTGGTGTTGCTGAAGGGTCAGGACCAGGCTGCCCAGATGATCTTCAAGCACGCCATCTCGACCATTTCACCTTCGCGTGAAGTGGTCCTGCCGCAACGCGACGCCGAGGCCTGAATCGCGTTATTCAGTCGGGGCGGCCAGTAGGGCCGCCGCCGTTTGCGCATTCACCAGGGCAGCGCCGCCACCTCGGTAGGCCTGCTTGTAGCGCGCCAAAATCCCGGTCAACTGGCTGCGCTTGTCCAGATACACCACGGCATAGCCTTCCGGATGGGTTGCCAACCACTGCGTTGCGCGCGTCCCGGTCACCGCGGTCAAGGGCGCTTCCAGCCTGCCAAGGAACTGATATTGCGCATGATAGACCGCAATATTCGCAACCGGCCGCCCTTCATCCTGTACCTGTTTGATCGCCTGCGCCATCGACTTGATGTCATACATGGGCTCAACGGCTTGCATCGCGGCGATTTGCACCAGCGCCAGCAGGGCCGCACCCAATAGCGCCAGATTTGGCACCGGCGCCGCACCGCGTCGACCTGCCCGCCACGCCACGAAGGCCAGCACAATCATAACCACCCCCGGCCAGACCGGCGGCAAGGCCACCACCTGTCTATGCAACGCAGGGATATGTCCCATGGCGGCCAGGATCAGCACGCCACCCAGCACCGCCACCAGCAAGGCTGGCAGGCCGACGCGTGCGTCCGGTCGCCCTGCCAGCAGACGCACCGTCAGCAGGGAAAAAGCGGGAAACAGAGGGATTAAATATTGCGGCTGCTTGCCGCTGATGAAACAAAAAGCCACGAACACCGGCAGCATCCACGCCAGACAAAAGCGCGAACCACGATCCAGACCTTCGCGGCGATGCTGGTTCAACGCCTTCCACCACGCCGGCCAGACGAACCAGGGAAACAACAGCAAAGGTAGCATGGGCACATACCACCAGAACGGCCGCCGATGCGCGAAGGACTCGACCATGCGGTTGGCAGTCTGGCCCCAGAAAATCGCATGGCGATAGGCTTCGCCCCCGGAAAAGCCAGCCGGTAGCGCCCACGACAACGCGATGGCCGCACCCAGCAACACAGCCAGCAGCGTGCCACCGAACCAGCGGCCCCATTTCAGGCCCGGATTCCACCACGGCGCCAGCGCGACGACAGGCAGAAGATGCAGCAAAATAACGGGGCCCTTGGTCAGCACGCCCAGGCCGATCGCGATCCCCAACTGGACAAATCCACGGCGCCTGCCGTCGGTGGCCGCAAGCACGCCATGGAGACCGACCAGCACCCAGAAGCTCAGCATCACGTCGAACATGACCGCTGTGGAAAAAACGATCCAAAACAGTGTGCTCACCAGCACCAGCGCCGCCTGCCCGCCAAGGCTCGCATGCTGCGGCCACAGGCGGCGGGCGAGACCATAGGTCAGGAGCAGCCCACCGGCGGAAAACAAGGGCAGCACCAGGCGCGGCCACCAGTCACTGACGCCGAACAGCGCCCAGCCGGCCTGGAACATCCAGAACATGAAAGGCGGTTTGTCGCTATAGGGCGCGCCATTCTTGAACGGCACCAGGAAGTCGCCGCGCAGCCACATCTCCCATGCCGCGCTGACGTAGCGCGTCTCGTCGACCGGGATCAGCGGGCGCGTCAGGATCACCACCGCAGTCAACGCCACCAACAGCAGCAGGCTGAGCAGCAGCAAGTTACGTCCGGCGGGGTCAGGCGTGTGTCGTGGGTTCATGATCGTCGATGTTTTCGTCCAGCGCCGCATCGATCTGTGCGTCGAGGCTCTGGCCGTGGCGGAAATGTCTGTACAGGTAGGCGCCCAACGCGCCCGAGATCAGGAACAGGCCGATGGCAAGCGCGAGTTTCAGGGCCGGTGGGATCTGCACGCCGCTGCCCACCAGTGCGAATACCAGCGTCTGCGGCAGATAGCCGAGGAATGTTCCCGTCAGAAAATGCCGCGGGCGGATACTCGAAATGCCGGCTGCCAAATTGGTCAACAGGTTGTTTCCCACGGGCAGCAAGCGAACCAGTACCGTCATGGCAAACGGATGGTCGTGTATGAAGCGGTCGAAACGCCGGGCGCGTTCACCCAGCCGTGCCCGCAACAGGCCTTTTCCGAACAGACGTGAATACCCGAAACTCAACATGCAGCCCAGCAGCGCAGCCAGCGCAGCGAGCAGCGTGCCCAGCCCGACGCTGAAGGCATAGCCGCCGAGAAAGGCAATGATCTGGCGCGGCAAGCCGATGGCAGTAAAAATCCCGCCCATCAGCAGGAACAGCAACGCGCCGTTGACGCCGTTCCCGCGCACCCGCGCATCGATCCAGGCCTCATTCACGCTGCTGCCCAGATCGCTGGTTTTGAACAGGTAGCCCAGCAACGCCAGACTCAGTATCAGCGCCAGGCCTTTGACGATGACGCGCGCCTTCATTTAAAGATCAGAATCGGCCTCGATCACAGGCAGGCGCACCCGCCGTTGCAGCCAGGCCACGCCGAACAGGTCGACGATACCCACCCACAGCCGGTTGTGCACGCCGTATTTGGAGGTGCCGCGTTCGCGTGCGCGGTGATGAACCGGAACCGACACCACGGCGCCGCCATTGCGCATTACCAGTGCCGGCAGGAAACGGTGCATGTGGTCGAAATTGGGTAAAGCGAGGAAGGTCTCGCGGGCAAACACCTTGAGGCCGCAGCCAGTGTCCGGCGTATTGTCCTTCAGCATGCGCGAGCGCACGCCATTGGCGATTTTCGACGACAGCCTGCGCAGGAAGGTATCGTTGCGACGGGCCCGCCATCCGGCGAGCAGTTCCAGATCGGCGGGCTGCGCCGGATCGGCTAGCCGTGCCAGCAAGGCGGGAATATCGGCAGGATCGTTCTGGCCATCCCCGTCGAGCGTCGCGATCCATTCATGGCGCGCCGCGGTCACCCCCGTCGTCACCGCCCGGCTCTGTCCGCACGAGGCGCGGTGGCGAATGACCCGCAGCATGGGGAATTCAGCTTTCAGCGCATCCAGCCGTGCCGGTGTGGCGTCGGTACTGCCATCGTCGACATAAATGATTTCGAACGCGGTATTGCCGGACAGCGCCGTCGCAATCTCGCGCACCAGCGGTTCGACGTTTTCCTGCTCGTTCTTGACTGGAACAACCACGGACAGCCTGCCATGGTAGGCGTGTTTGGGCATTGCTGGTTTTATCTGGTCGCTCGGGCTTGGCGGTGAATGGAGACACGTCCCCAGGCTAGACCGCTTCGACAGGCTTCCGCAGCTTGATATTTCAGAAGCCTGGCATTCTAATTTATTTTCAACGCCTCGTATGCCTTGGCGCACAGGATATCCGCCTCGCGGGTCGCTCTGGCCGAGCAGCAAGACAGCAATGAAGGGGATTTAAAGGGAATTCTGGCGGAGTCTGGCGGAGAGGGCGGGATTCGAACCCGCGTTAGGAATTAACCTAAACACGCTTTCCAGGCGTGCGACTTAAACCACTCATCCACCTCTCCGAGAGCGGCGCATCATACCGGAAGCGCCTGTGCGCGGCAAATTGAAGTTGAAATTCCAGGCCTGGCGCCGCTGCGGCAGAAAAAATGACCCACACCCCTTGAATCCCGGCCATTCACCCCCATTTTTTCGCGAGAACCAATTGGGAGCCTACATGCAGGACGAACTCAACACCGACACCAGCCAGGCTGGGAAAGACACCATGCCCAACCTGGAGGAGATGCTGAAAGCGGCCGAACTCCAGGCAGCCGAGCATCATGACGCCTGGCTGCGCGCCAAGGCGGAAACCGAGAACATGCGCCGCCGCGCGGCAGAAGACGTGGACAAGGCGCGCAAGTTCGCCGTGGAAAGCTTCGCCAACGAGCTGCTGGCAGTCAAGGACAGCCTGGAGGCTGCACTGGTAGCCGACTCGCCAAGCGTCGAAAACATGAAGGACGGCGTCGATCTGACCCTGAAACAGTTGATCGCTGTCTTCGGCAAGTTCAACTTGCACGACATCGACCCGATGGGCGAGAAGTTCGATCCGCATCTGCACCAGGCCATCCAGGTGGTCGAATCCGACCAGCCGGCCAACACTGTGGTCACCGTGCTGCAGAAAGGCTACCTCCTGCACGGCCGTACCCTACGGCCGGCGCTGGTGATGGTTGCCAAGGGCAAGGATTGAGACGGTCTTGAAATAGGCGCCGTCTCCCCCACATTCAAATCAATCTTTATTTAGAAGGAACGCATCATGGGACGCATTATTGGCATCGACCTGGGTACCACCAACTCCTGCGTGGCGGTGATGGAAAACGGCACACCGAAAGTGATCGAGAACTCCGAAGGCGCGCGCACCACGCCGTCGGTCGTCGCCTACACCGAAGACGGTGAGATCCTGACCGGTGCGCCGGCCAAGCGCCAGGCCGTCACCAACCCGAAGAACACCCTGTTCGCGGTCAAGCGTCTGATTGGTCGCCGTTTCGAAGAGAAGGAAGTGCAGAAGGACATCGGCCTGATGCCCTACAAGATCGTCAAGGCCGACAATGGCGACGCCTGGGTTGAAGTGCGCGACAAGAAAATGGCCGCGCAGCAGGTGTCGGCCGAAACCCTGCGCAAGATGAAGAAGACCGCCGAGGATTACCTGGGCGAGGAAGTCACCGAAGCCGTCATCACGGTGCCGGCCTATTTCAACGACAGCCAGCGTCAGGCGACCAAGGACGCCGGCCGCATCGCCGGTCTCGAAGTCAAGCGCATCATCAACGAGCCGACCGCGGCGGCGCTGGCGTTCGGCATGGACAAGAAGGAAGGCGACCGCAAGATCGCCGTGTATGACCTGGGTGGCGGCACCTTCGACATTTCAATCATCGAAATCGCTGAAATGGATGGCGAGCACCAGTTCGAAGTGCTCTCCACCAACGGCGATACCTTTCTTGGCGGCGAGGACTTCGACCAGCGCCTGATCGACTACATCGCTGAGGAGTTCAAGAAGGAACAGGGCGTCGACCTGAAGAAGGACGTGCTCGCGCTACAGCGGCTGAAGGAAGCGGCTGAAAAAGCCAAGATCGAGCTGTCGTCCAGCCAGCAGACTGAAGTCAACCTGCCCTACATCACGGCAGATGCGTCGGGTCCCAAGCACCTGGCGGTGAAAATCACCCGTGCCAAGTTCGAGGCACTGGTGGAAGACCTGATCAAGCGCACCATCGAGCCCTGCAAGGTGGCGCTGAAGGATGCGGGCCTGTCCACTTCGCAGATCGACGACGTCATCCTGGTCGGCGGCCAGGCCCGCATGCCCAAGGTGATGGACACGGTGAAGGACTTCTTTGGCAAGGATCCGCGTCGCGACGTCAACCCGGACGAAGCCGTGGCGGTAGGTGCTGCGATTCAGGGTGGCGTGCTGAAGGGTGAAGTGAAGGACGTGCTGCTGCTCGACGTGACGCCTCTGAGTCTCGGTATCGAAACCCTGGGCGGCGTGATGACCAAGCTGATCCCCAAGAACACGACTATCCCGACCAAGGCGTCGCAGGTGTTCTCCACCGCCGACGACAACCAGAGCGCGGTGACGGTGCACGTGCTGCAGGGCGAGCGCGAAGTGGCGACGGGCAACAAGAGCCTCGGACAATTCAACCTGGCCGACATTCCGCCTGCGCCACGCGGCATGCCGCAGATTGAGGTCACCTTCGACATCGATGCCAACGGCATCCTGCACGTGTCGGCCAAGGACAAGGCTTCTGGCAAGGAAAATACCATCCGCATCCAGGCCAGTTCCGGTCTGAGTGAAGAGGAAATCCAGCGCATGGTGAAGGACGCCGAAGCCAACGCCGCCGAAGACCACAAGGCCGTCGAACTGGCGACCGCACGCAACGCGGCCGATGCCCTGATCCACTCGGTGAAGAAATCGCTGGCCGACTATGGCGACAAGGTCTCGGCCGACGAAAAGACCGCGATCGAGGCCGCGATGAAGGAAGCCGAGGAGGCCGTGCGCGAAGGCGACAAGGACACCATCGAGGCCAAGACCAATGAACTGGCTACCGCGAGCCACAAACTCGCCGAGCATATGTACAAGGACGAGCAGGCCCAGGGTGGCGCCCAGCCGGGAGCCGCTGATGCGGGCGCGGGCAGCCATGCCGCGGACGACAACGTGGTCGATGCCGAGTTTGAAGAGGTGAAGGACAAGTAAGCAGTAAACAGCAAGCGGTGAGCGGCCACCCCGTTCACCGCTTTTTGCTTGTCTGCTTACTGCTCATTGTTCACCGCTTATCATTATGTCAAAACGTGATTATTACGAAGTTCTCGGCGTCGCCAGAAATGCCTCGGACGAAGAAATCAAGAAGGCCTACCGCAAGCTGGCCATGAAGCACCATCCCGACCGTAATCCGGACGACAAGGATACGGAGGAGAAATTCAAGGAAGCCAAACAGGCTTACGAAATCCTGTCTGACTCGGACAAGCGGGCCACCTACGACCAGTTCGGCCATGCCGGGATCGACCAGCAAGGCGGCATGGGTGGCGGAGGGGGGTTTTCCGACGCTTTCTCGGATATCTTCGGCGACATCTTCGGGGGCGGGGGTGGTAACCGCCGCGATCGCGTGTATCGCGGCGCCGACCTGCGCTACAACCTTGAAATCGAGCTGGAAGAAGGTGCACGCGGTACCGAAACCAAGATCCGCATCCCCACGCTGGAGGAATGTGATACCTGCCACGGCAGCGGCGCCAAGCCCGGTACGACGCCGACCACCTGCACCACCTGTGGCGGGCATGGACAGGTCCGCATCCAGCAAGGCTTCTTCTCGGTGCAGCAAACCTGCCCGCGCTGCGCTGGAACCGGCAAGATGGTGGCCGATCCCTGCCCCACCTGCCATGGCGAAGGCCGCATCAAGAAACACAAAACGCTGTCAGTCAAGATTCCTGCCGGCGTCGACAACGGCGACCGCATCCGTCTGGCCGGCGAAGGCGAAGCTGGCGTCAACGGCGGTCCAGCGGGCGATCTCTATGTGGTGATTCACCTCAAGGAGCACCCGGTATTCAAGCGCGATGGCGACAACCTGCATTGCGAGATGCCGATCAGTTTCGCCACCGCCGCACTCGGCGGCGAAGTCGAAATCCCCACGCTGGACGGCCACGCCAAGATCAAGATTCCCACCGAAACGCAGTCCGGCAAGGTGTTTCGCCTGCGTGGCAAGGGCATCAAGGGCGTGCGCAGCCATGCCCCGGGAGATTTGATGTGTCACATGTTGGTGGAAACACCGGTGAATCTATCCGAGCGTCAACGCGAACTGTTGCGCGAGTTTGAATCACTGAGCCCCGGACGCAACAACAATCCGCGTGCGCAATCGTTCATGGATAAAGTAAAGTCGTTCTTCGGACAGTAATCTGGTTTTCATTCCGCGGTAGCGCGCTTTCATAGGGAAGAAGCGGCCTGCGGACCTTTACGATCGGCCGCAACGCCTTTCTCACTTTAGCCAGCCGGAGGAAATTCCCATGCGCAAACTCTCTTTAATTGCTGCGAGCTGTACCGTATTGTTTGCCTCATCTGCGATTGCTGCGGAAGAACCCGTCATCGTCAAAATTCCCAGACTCACGGTCGAGGCTTCCGGGAAAATCGCCCATGCGGCGATGGAGGCCTGCCGCAAGCAGGGCATCCAGATCGGGGTGACCGTGGTCGATCGCAGCGGTGATCCCATGGTGGTGTTGCGCGACACGCTGGCGCCACGCATAACGCTTGAGATCAGCAGGCAAAAGGCTTATACGGCGGTCAACTTCAACTCCGCCACATCGGCAATGGTCGATCGCTTCACCCAACCGTTCTCGGTCGGCAAGGTCGAAGGACTCGTGTTTGCTGCCGGCGGCGTGCCGATCGAGGCTGCCGGCAACATCGTCGGCGCAGTCGGTATCTCCGGCGCGGCGACAGGCGAACAGGATGAGGCTTGCGCCCGCGCGGGCATCGAGGCGATTAAGTTCGAACTGGAAACCGCCGATCTCTGACGCGTTGGCTGGGGCTTGCCCCCAGCCATTCAAGACAAACCACGGGGCTTGCCCCTGTTTTTTCGCCTCGCGCCCGGGTTTTTGTATCCCGGCCACGCAGCATCGTAAATGAAGGAATCAGGGTCGGGCTGCGGTAAACAGGTCAAAGAAATTCCGTGTCGTGGCTTCGCCCACCGCTTCGGCCGTCATACCGCGCACCCGCGCGATTTCTTCCGCCACGTGCATCACGAATCCCGGCTGATTGGTCCGACCGCGGTGCGGCGCCGGCGCCAAGTACGGTGAATCGGTCTCGATCAGCATGCGCTCCAGCGGGATGGCTGCGGCCACTTCGCGCAGTGCAGTGGCATTCTTGAAGGTCACAATGCCGGAAAACGAGACATAAAATCCCAGTTCAATGGCTGCTTCCGCCACCGCCAGGCTTTCGGTGAAGCAGTGCATCACCCCGCCCGCTTCGCCCGCCTGCTCCTCGCGCATGATGCGCAAGGTGTCGTCGGCCGCTGAGCGGGTATGGATCACCAGTGGTTTGTGACAGGCACGCGCGGCGCGGATGTGGGTGCGGAATCGCTCGCGCTGCCATTCGAGATCGCCGGTCAGGCGAAAATAGTCCAGTCCGGTCTCGCCGATCGCCACCACCTTGGGATGGTCGGCCAGCGCGACCAGTTCCTCCACTGTTGGCTCGGTGCAGTCCTCATGGTCCGGATGCACGCCCACGGATGCATAGACGTTCGGATGCGCCTCGGCCATCGCGCGTATTTCGGGGAATTTTTCCAGCTCCACGCTGATGCACAGAGCGTGGCTCACCTGATTGACCGCCATCAGGTCGAAGACTTCAGGCAGCTTGCTGGCCAAGTCGGGAAAATTGATGTGGCAGTGGGAATCGATATACATAGGGCAGTCGCAAGGTCCAAGTTACAAGATGCAAGGTTCTTGAAGGCGCGTCAGCGCCGCTCTTGTAACTTGAATCTTGTACCTGCCTTACATGGTGTGGGTGGGACGCACCGATTTTAACGAACCACCGAGCAAACCTTCAATCTTGTTTTGCGCCGCCTTGCCGCTTTCGTTGAAAGCGAACTGCACCCCCACGCCCTGAGTGCGGCTGCCGTGTGCACCGGAAGGCGTCACCCATACCACCTTGCCGGACACTGGCAGCTTGGCGGGATCGTCCATCAGCGTCAGCAACATGAACACTTCCTCACCCATCTTGTATTGCTTGTTGGTGGGGATGAACAGGCCGCCGCCCTTGATGAACGGCATGTAGGCGGCAAAAAGTGCGGATTTTTCCTTGATGGACAGGGAAAGCACGCCTGGGCGTACCTGTCCTATCACATCGTTTGCTGCTGCATTCATCATCGATCCTTTTCAATCAAACACATGCCGGTACTGAATCAGCCAGCCCTGGAGCTGCAATGCCCGGTTGAGGGGATGCGCCAGTGTCCGGCCTTCGTTCGCCTGCGTTCTGGCAAGCGCCAGCAGTCTCGCCAGATTCGCCCTGCTGCCCAACTGCGTCAGCGCCTCGGCAAAATCGCGGTTGAACTGTACGCTGCCCTGCAATCTGACCGCCAACAGATCGCCTAGCCACTTGTACGCCACGTTGTGCCAGGTCTGCGGACTGACCGCTTTCCAACGCTCGCCCAGGGTCACGGGGTCGAGCCGGTCGGGATCCGCCAAGCCTTCCAGCAGGGTGCGGCGCTCGTCCAGTTCGGTCCCTTCGGCCCAGCGCTGTGCGTCGAGCGGCGTACCGCCGGATAGCGCCAGCAGGTCCATCGCACCATCCACACCTTGCTCGGCCAGCCATTGCGCCGCCTGATCGACAGGCGGCAGGCCAATATCGATCCGGGTGCAGCGGCTGCGTATGGTTGGCAATAAACGCCGCGGCTGATCCGAAACCAGTACGAATACCGTATTTAACGGTGGTTCCTCAAGTACCTTTAACAGCGCATTGGCTGCCGCCAGATTGAGGTTGTCCGCCGGATCGACCAGCACCACCCTAAATCCCGCGCGGTAGGTGGACAACTGGACGAAATCAACCGTCTCGCGCGCCTGTTCGACCTCGATCGCCGTGGCCATACGGGTCTCACCTTCCCTGCCCGTTTTCTCCTGCAACGTCAGCAAGCGAAAATCCGGGTGCGTGTCGGTCTCGAACCAGTGACAGGCGGGGCAGCGGCCACAGGCCGCGCCATCCGGAAGTGGTGCCTCGCACAACAGCGTCTGCGCCCACGCGCGCGCCAACGCGCCCTTCCCCACCCCGCGCGGCCCCGCCAACAACAAGGCCTGTGCCGGGCGTGTTCGCGTAGCCAGCAGGCGTCGCCAAGTCACGTCGAGCCAGGGGTACGCTGCGCTCACCCCAGTCCTTTCAACAATTCACCGATCTCAGCCTGCAGGTCGACGATGCTGTGGCGCGCATCCAGTACCCGGATGCGCGCGGGTTCGGCGCGTGCCCGCTCGAGATAGGTATTGCGCACGCGGCTGAAGAAACGGTCGGCCTCGCGTTCGAAGCGGTCGGCGACGCGCGCAGCCGAACGGCGCGCTTCTGCCACGTCGGGCGGGACATCGAACAGCAGCGTAAGGTCAGGTCCAAAACCGCGCTGCACCCAGGCTTCGAGCGCGGCGACACGCTCCGTCGCGATGCCGCGTCCGCCACACTGGTAGGCGTAGCTGGCATCGGTAAAACGGTCGGACACCACCCATGCGCCACGAGCGAGCGCAGGCAGAATCAGGTCGGCCAGATGCTGCTGCCGCGCAGCGAACATCAGCAGCAATTCAGTGTCGGCATCCATGTCGCGGTGCAGCAGCAATTCGCGCAGGGTCTCGCCGAGCGGCGTGCCGCCGGGTTCGCGGGTGACGACAAGCTCCCGGCCCTGCTGGCGCAGCCAGTCGGCGACGAATCCAAGATGCGTGCTTTTGCCGGCGCCATCGACGCCTTCCAGAGTGATGAATTTACCTGGCGTCATCGTCGTGATGAGCGCTGGAAACGGTTGACCGCGCGGTTGTGTGCGTCAAGCGTTTTGGAAAAGACGTGGGTGCCGTCGCCGCGCGCGACAAAGTACAGCGCGTCCGTCTTGGTAGGATTGAGTGCAGCCTCGATAGCCGCCTCGCTGGGCATGGCGATCGGCGTCGGCGGCAGTCCGACACGAGTATACGTGTTGTAGGGCGTATCACGCCGCAGATCGATCTTGCGCAGGTTGCCGTCGAAGCGCTCGCCCAGGCCATAGATCACGGTCGGGTCGGTCTGCAGGCGCATGCCGATCCGGAGTCGGTTCAGGAATACGCCGGCAATCCTGGGGCGCTCGAATGCCACAGCGGTTTCCTTTTCCACGATCGACGCCATGATCAGCGCCTCGTACGGCGTACGGTACGGCAGTCCGGGCGCCCGACTCTCCCAGGCGGCCATGAGCTTTTCATGTTGCCGGCGATAGGCACGGCGCAACACGCTGAGATCGGAGGTGTGAGGCGCATAAAAATAGGTATCGGGAAACAGCAAACCCTCGATGTGATTTTCCTTCGCGCCGATGGCTTGCAGGATTCCGGCTTCGCTCATGCTGGCGCTTTCGTGCTTCAGCATGGGCTGGGCGGCAAGTGCAGCACGCACATCGCGCCAATTCCAGCCTTCGATGAACTGCACCATTGCTTGCGAGGCCTCACCGCGCTCGATCAAGGCATACAGTTCCAGCGGCGTCAGTGGCCTGTCGAGGATATAGACCCCCACCTTGAGCGCCTCGGCTTTGCCCAGTACGCGTCCGAGCAACCAGAACACCTGCGCATTGCCAACCACGCCTTCGCGTTCGAGCATGGTGCTCAAGCTGCGTAAATTCATGCCGGGCGCCACGTTGAGGGTTTTCGGCAGCGGCTTGATCTGCAGGGGGTGGTTGCCATACCAGGCCAGGCTACCCGCACCCATGAGGGCAAGCAGCACAGCGAGCGTAATCAACCGTTTAATCAACGTCTTCATTCAAGGCGCTATTCAAAAGCGTTGCCCAACCGGCGGGCAACCATGTCGTGCCATCCAGCGTGGCCACGCGGCGCACGCCGATGATGCTGTTGCAGATCATCACTTCGTCGGCAGCGAGTATATCCGCAGGTAGCAGGCGTCCGATATGAACCCGGATACCGAGACGCGGCGCGGCCTGCAGCAGGCGCGCTCTGGCCACGCCTGCCACACCGCATTCGTTCAAATCCGGCGTATGCAATTCGCCATCCCTGGCGATCAGCAGATTGCTCATCACCCCGCCGATCACCGTGTCGAGATCGTCGCACAGGAGCCCCTCGAAAATCGTGGGATCGGTCCATTCTGCACGCGCAAGCACGTTCTCCAGGCGGTTCAAATGCTTGATCCCCGCCAACCGGGGCTGCCGCGCCAGTCGCAAGGTGCACCAGCGCGCCACGATCGCGTCCGGCGCACCGATCTGCGCATGCGCCGGCAGCGGGGCAGAGGAAACGACCCGGGTGGCCGGCTGGACTGACGGAGGTGCGTAGCCGCGTGCGCCGGCACCGCGCGTCAGCACGATCTTGACGACTCCCGTCCCCGCCGTGGCCACGCGACAGATTTCAGTGTGCAGCACGTCGTCGTCGGGGCATGGCAGCATCAGTGCCGCACAATCGGCCGCCAGCTTGACGTAGTGATCGCGCCACCAAAGGGGCCGGCCATCCTGCGTGCGCAGGGTACGGAACACGCCGTCGCCATAAGCAAGCCCACGATCGCGGGCATCCACCGAATCGGCCGATCGACCGTTGACAAGCATCATGCCGACTCCCGTGCGTGCCATGCGCGCAGCAGGAAGCTGTGGCGGGTTGCAGGTGTGCTCGCTTGATCCGATGCGATGGGATGCGCCACCGCGGAGGTCAGACGCGTTTGAAAATCAGCGAGCCATTGGTACCGCCAAACCCGAAGTTGTTCTTGAGCGCGAAGTCGATCTTCATGTCACGCGCCGTGTTGGCGCAGTAATCGAGATCGCATTCCGGGTCTTGCGAGAAGATGTTGGCGGTCGGCGGCGACAGCTGATGATGTATCGCCAGAACGGTGAAAGCCGATTCGACACCGCCGGCACCACCCAACAGATGGCCGGTCATCGACTTGGTCGAATTGACCACGGTCTTGTAGGCCGCGTCACCCATCGCCAGTTTGATCGCATCGGTCTCGTTCTTGTCGCCCAGCGGCGTCGAGGTACCGTGTGCATTGATGTAGTTGATCTGGTCGGGATTGACGCCCGCATCGCGCATCGCATTCAGCATCGCGCGCTTGGGACCGTCAGTGCTCGGCGATGTCACATGGTAGGCGTCACCACTCATTCCGAATCCCACCACCTCGGCGTAGATCTTCGCGCCGCGCGCTTTAGCGTGCTCGTATTCTTCGAGCACCAGCACGCCGGCGCCCTCGCCCAATACGAATCCATCACGGTCCTTGTCCCACGGCCGGCTGGCGGTCGCGGGGTCGTCATTGCGCGTCGACAACGCCCGTGCAGCAGCGAAGCCGCCCAAGCCCAGAGGCGAGGTGGCGCACTCGGCACCACCGGCGAGCATCACGTCGGCATCGCCGTGCTCGATCATGCGGGCAGACAACCCAATCGCGTGCAGACCCGTGGTACAGGCGGTGACAACAGCCAGATTGGGTCCTTTAATCCCGTACAGGATCGACAGGTTGCCCGAAATCATGTTGATGATGGAGCCCGGAATAAAGAAAGGAGAAATCTTTCGCGGGCCGGATTCCATCATCACGGAATGGGTTTCCTCGATCAGCGGCAGCCCGCCGATTCCGGAGCCGATATTGATGCCGATGCGCTCGGCATTGGCTTCGGTGACTTCAATTCCCGAATCGCGGATCGCCTGGATACCGGCCGCCATGCCGAACTGGATGAAGATATCCATGCGGCGGGCTTCCTTGGGATTAAGGTATTGGCCGACGTCGAAATTCTTCACCTCGCCGGCCATCTGGGAGGTGAAAGGTGCAGGATCGAAACGGGTAATCCGGGCAATTCCAGTGCGACCGGCAACCAGATTGTCCCAGGCTTCCGGAATGGTATTGCCGACCGGGGAGATGATTCCCAGGCCGGTTACGACAACGCGACGCTTGGACAAAAGTCAGACCTTTTTAGTGATCCGGCACGATACGATGTACGCCGAATCATTGAATATTGAAAAGCGCACTATTGGACGGCCAGCAAGTCCGCCAAGCAAGCGGACTTGAGTACACACATGCAGCTTCGCACATGGCCTGGCCGGCTCAATAGCCGGGTGAACGATCAGCTCGAGTGGCTGTTGACGTAGTCGATCGCCTGCTGGACGGTGGTGATTTTCTCCGCGTCTTCGTCAGGGATTTCACAGCCAAACTCCTCTTCCAGCGCCATCACCAGCTCAACCGTGTCGAGCGAGTCGGCGCCAAGGTCGCCGACGAAGGAGGACTCATTTTTTATGTCCGCCTCGTTGACGCCCAATTGCTCGGCGACGACTTTAATTACACGCTGTACGTTATCCATTACTGATCCTCTCTTGAAATAAGGCTTCAACAAAATTGAAGCCGGACGATTTTACCAAATATTGTGGCCAATCACGCCATGTACATTCCGCCGTTGACATGCAGCGTAGTACCCGAAATGTAGCCTGCCGCAGGCGACGCCAGAAAGGCGACGGCCTGCGCGATGTCTTCGACCGCGCCGAGCCGGCCCAGCGGGATATGGGCAAGCAGCGCCTCGCGCTGCGCGTCCGGCAGCGCACGCGTCATGTCGGTGTCGATGAAGCCCGGCGCCACGCAGTTGACCGTGATGTTGCGGCTACCGACTTCGCGCGCCAGTGACCGGGTGAAGCCCATGATGCCGGCCTTGGCTGCGCTGTAGTTGGTCTGCCCGGCGTTGCCCATTGCACCGACCACCGAAGCGATCGAGATGATACGCCCTGTCCGCGCCTTCATCATCGCGCGCAGCACCGCGCGGGACAGGCGGAACACGGAGGTAAGATTGGTCGCCAGGATGTCGTCCCACTCCTCGTCTTTCATCCGCATCAGCAGATTGTCGCGTGTGATACCGGCGTTGTTGACCAGGATACCGATAGCACCGAAGTCCTTTTCTATTGCGGCGATGACCGTATCAACCCCGGCCGCATCGGTGACGTTCAGCTCCATCCCGCTACCCTTGATGCTGGCCGCGGTGAGATAGTCGTTGATCGCCTGTGCACCCTTCTCGCTGGTGGCGGTGCCGACGACAATGGCGCCGGCCTGGCCGAGCGTCAAGGCGATCGCCTGGCCGATTCCACGGCTGGCGCCGGTCACCAGGGCCACTTGGCCATCGAGATTCGCGCTCTGCGCGAGGTGTCCTTGCAACATCCTTGTCTCCTTATGAGTTGAGCGCAGCCGCGAGGCTGGCTTCGTCGACCAGTGCCACGGCCGGCAGACTGTCGTCGATACGCTTGTTGAGGCCTGCCAGCACCTTACCGGGGCCGCATTCGATCACGCGCGCGATACCGGCGGCTTTCAATGCCTGCACGGTCTCGACCCAGCGCACCGGAGTATGCAACTGCTTCGCCAGTGCGGCACGGATCGAATCCGCATCGGCGTGGCTTTGCACGTCGGTGTTGTGCAGCACGGGAATCGCCGGCGTCGCGATCGCCACGCCTTGCAGATACGTCAGCAACTTGTCTGCCGCCGGCCGCATCAGCGAGGAATGCGCCGGCACGCTGACCGGAAGCGGCAAGGCGCGCTTGGCACCCTTCTCCTTCGCCAGCACCATCGCACGTTCGACTGCAGCCTTGTTGCCGGCGATGACGATCTGGCCAGGGGAATTGAGGTTCACCGCTTCGACCACTTCGCCGGCTGCGGCATCGGCACAGACCGCGCGCACGGCATCGTCGTCCAGCCCCAGGATCGCGGCCATCGCGCCGACGCCTTCGGGTACCGCCTCCTGCATGGCTTCGGCACGAAACCGCACCAATCGGATGGCATCGACAAAACCCAGCGCACCGGTCGCGACCAGGGCGGCATATTCGCCCAGGCTATGACCCGCAAGCAAGGCAGGCGTCGCACCGTGCATCGCCAGCCACACACGCCAGACAGCGACATCGGCCGCCAGCATCGCGGGCTGGGTATTGACGGTCTGGTTGAGCAGATCGGCCGGGCCGTCGGTCACCAGCGCCCACAAATCCTGCCCGAGCGCGTCGGAGGCTTCAGCGAAGGTGGCACGGACTTCGGCACGCTCGCCCCAGCCCTGCATCATGCCGATCGATTGCGAACCCTGTCCGGGGAATACAAACGCCAGTTTCATCGGAATCTCGCTTTAATACTTGAGGAGCGCGGAGCCCCAGGTGAAACCGCCGCCGAAGGCTTCCATCAGCACGGTCTGGCCGCGCTGGATGCGCCCGTCGCGCACGGCGACGTCGAACGCCAGCGGCACCGAAGCCGCCGAGGTATTGCCATGGTCGGCCACAGTGGTGACGACGTTGTCCATGCTCATGCCGAGTTTCCTGGCGGTGGCGGAAATGATACGGATATTGGCCTGGTGCGGTACCAGCCAGTCGATGTCGGATTTGGAAAGGCCGTTGGCTTCGAGCGTTTCATCGACGATGCGATCGAGCGTATTGACCGCCATCTTGAACACGGCATTGCCTTCCATCCGCATCAGCGCCGGCTCGCGCATGCCGGTCGAGACGCCGGTGGTGGTACGCAGCAATTCCTTATGGCGACCGTCGGCATGAATGTGAGTGGCGATGATGCCTGGCTCGGCGGCGGGTCCCAGTACCACCGCGCCCGCGCCGTCTCCCCACAGAATGCAGTTGCTGCGGTCGTTCCAGTCGGTGATGCGCGACAGCGTTTCGGCGCCGATCACCAGCACGTGCCGCGCCGCGCCAGTCTTGATGAACTGGTCGGCCACCGACAGGGCGTACACGAAACCGCTGCACACCGCCTGCAGGTCGAATGCCGGCTTCCCGTTGGTCATGCCCAGCTTGGACTGCAAGATGCAGGCGGTACTGGGAAACACCAGGTCGGGCGTCGTGGTGGCAACCAGCAGCAGATCGATGTCATCTGGCTGCAGGCCCGCCACGTCGAGCGCAGCACGCGCCGCCTGGAGAGCAAGGTCGCTGGTGAATTCGCCTTCGGCGGCGATATGACGTTGGCGGATGCCGGTGCGTTCGACGATCCATTGATCGTTCGTATCGACCAGTTTTTCGAGGTCGGCGTTGGTAAGGATGCGCGCTGGCAGATAGCTGCCGGTGCCGAGAATGCGGGAATAGGTCAAGCAGCCACCCGTTGCAAGAGTTGGATCTGGTCGGTAATACGTTTCAGCACGTTGTTGCGGACTTCGTCACTGGCGGTCTCGATTGCGTGTTCAAAGGCAAAGCAGTCGGCCGAACCGTGACTTTTCACCACGACTCCCTTGAGCCCCAGCAGCGTGGCGCCATTGTAGCGTCGCGGATCCAGTCGGCGTTTGAAAGCGCTCAGCACCGGCAGGGCCATCAAGCCGGCGATGCGGGTCAGCCAGTTGCGCCGGAACTCGGCACGCAGTGTGGTGGAAACCATTTTGGCGAGCCCTTCGGTTGCTTTCAGCGTCACGTTTCCGACAAAGCCATCGCACACGACCACGTCGGTGGTGCCCTTGAAAATGTCATTGCCTTCGACGTTGCCGTAGAAATTCAGATGGCTGTCGCGCAGCAACTCGGCAGCCTGCTTCACCATATCGTTGCCCTTGATGGCTTCTTCACCAATATTGAGCAGGCCCACACTCGGATTCGGCTTGTGGTCCACGGCCGACACCAGCATCGCGCCCATGATGCCGAACTGCAGCAGATGTTCGGCGGTGCAATTGACGTTGGCGCCCATGTCGAGCACCAGCGCATGACCGGTTATCGTCGGCATCAGGCCTGCAATCGCGGGGCGGTCGATGCCGGGTAGAGTTTTCAGGACGAAGCGCGCGGTCGCCATCAGCGCGCCTGTATTGCCGGCCGATACGCAGGCATCGGCCTCGCCGGACTTGACGAGGTCGATGGCGACACGCATCGAAGAATCCTTTTTGCCGCGCAAGGCCAGCGCTGGCGCCTCGTCCATCGCCACCACCTGACTGGCATGGCGCACGATGAGACGAGGACTGATCTTGGCCCGCCGCGCCTTGAGTTCGGCCGCGACGATATCCTGCGACCCGACCAGAATCACATTCAGATCAGGGTAACGCGCAAGACAACGGATCGCCGCGGGAACGGTGACATGAGGACCGTGATCGCCCCCCATGACATCAATGGCGACTGTGATGTTTCTCATACAGCCTGAATCGTTGGCTGGGTAGATCGCGCCAGGCGGCAACCATCACACCGTGGCGCGCAAGAGGATTATTCGCCTTTGGCCTTGACGACCTTGCGGCCACGATAAAAGCCGTTGGGACTGATGTGGTGACGCAGATGCGCTTCGCCCGTGGTCGGCTCGACGGCGAGCGGCGGGTTGGTCAGGAAGTCGTGCGAGCGGTGCATGCCACGCTTGGACGGGGATTTCTTGTTCTGCTGGACTGCCATTTCTTGCTCCTTGAAATATCGTGGCGCCGGATTCCGACGCCCAAAACCTAAACCTATTGCGCTCCACGAATGGAGCATTCACCTTCTGCGTGCATGAGTGCAAGCGGCAGACTCAACAGCACTTCATCCTCAACCAGTTCCACCAGGCTCAATTGCTCGCCCGCCTGAATCGCATCGCTGTCGGGCAATGCATCCAGTCGTTCCAGCTCGGCCTCGTTGCGCGCCAAGTACAGGGTGCGGCCAAGCCGGACCGTATACGGCATACTTCCCAGGCAACGCTGACAAGTCAACTCCACCTCGCCGTTGATCGACACCTGCAGCGAAAGACTGCCGCGCTGATCCACGCGCCCAACAACTCGACAGAACAGCGCGCCTTGCGTAAATTCATGGGCGAGTCGCGGGAACGCAGCCACATCGGACTGGATTTCCCACGACTGTGCATCTTTGCAAAAACGCCATGGATCGACCTCAACAGCCTGAAGCATGGCAACGCACTCCGGTGGATATGGCCAATAACATTAGCCCGCAATGATATGATTCCGCGTTCTTTTTGTCAAAGAATCCCCAGTCATCCCAACTTCAGGCGAACCCATGCTTAAGAAAATACTGGTCGCCAACCGAGGCGAGATCGCGGTGCGCATCGTACGCGCCTGCGTCGAACTGGGCATCAAATCGGTCGCCATTTATACCGATGCCGACCGTCATGCCCTCCACGTGAAGAAGGCCGACGAGGCCTATCACATCGGCAAGGATCCGATTCTCGGCTATCTGAATGCGCACACGCTGGTCAATCTTGCAGCCGCATCGGGCTGCGACGCGCTGCACCCGGGCTACGGCTTTCTCTCCGAAAACCCCGACCTGGCGACCATCTGCGCGCGCCGCGGCATCCGCTTCATCGGTCCCTCGCCCGAGGTGATCCGCCGCATGGGCGACAAGATCCAGGCGCGCAATGCAATGATCGCCGCCGGCATCCCGGTTATACCCGGCTCCGACCACAACCTGGAAAACGTCGAGGAAGCACGTGTACTGGCCAGCAAAATCGGCTATCCGGTCATGCTCAAGGCCACCAACGGTGGCGGTGGGCGTGGCATCCGCCGCTGCGACAATGAGCAAGACCTGTTGAAGAATTACGATCGCGTGGTGTCGGAGGCCAGCAAGGCCTTCGGCAAGCCCGAGGTTTTCGTCGAGAAATGCGTGGTGCAGCCCAAACACATCGAGGTCCAGGTCCTCGGCGATACCCAGGGCAACGTCATCCACCTATTCGAGCGCGACTGCTCGATCCAGCGACGCAACCAGAAGCTCATCGAGATCGCGCCGAGCCCCCAACTGACCGAGGCGCAGCGCCAATACATCGGCAAGCTGGCCGTGCGTGCCGCCAAGGCAGTAGGCTACGTCAATGCCGGCACGGTGGAATTCCTGCTCGACCAGGATAACCAGTTCTATTTCATGGAAATGAACACCCGGCTACAGGTCGAGCACCCGATCACCGAGACCATCACCGGCGTCGACATCGTGCAGGAACAGATCCGCATCGCCTCCGGCCTGCCGCTGCAATACCAGCAGGAAAACATCGCGCATCGCGGCTATGCCATCGAATTCCGCATCAACGCCGAAGATCCGAAGAACGAGTTCCTGCCCAGCCTCGGCCGCATCACGCGCTATTACTCGCCGGGTGGCCCCGGGGTGCGGGTCGATGCCGCGATCTATACCGACTACGTGATCCCGCCCTACTTCGATTCGATGTGCGCCAAGCTCAGCGTATGGAGCCTGACCTGGGAATCCGCAGTCGAGCGCGGCCGCCGCGCGCTCGCCGACATGCTGGTGTATGGCGTGAAGACGACGATTCCCTATTACCAGGAAATCCTCAAGAATCCCGAGTTTCGCAGCGGACGTTTCAATACCAGCTTCGTCGAAATGCACCCGGAACTCACCCAGTACACTGAAAAGAAACCGCCGGAAGTGATCGCCGCCGCCATCGCTGCCGCCATCGCCGCGCATCAGGGACTTTAATCAATCATGGCAAAAGTACACAT